>QWCN01000074.1_pt1 | contig 141792 bp, 128 predicted proteins | sample 1972711 | NCBI WGS metagenome assembly QWCN01 (sample SAMN09866707, study PRJNA288562) | Human gut metagenome isolate term1_stool, whole genome shotgun sequencing... | isolation source: gut | host: Homo sapiens | place: USA: California | reverse complement strand
ATATTCTGAAAAAAGCACTGCAGATGCAGTCTGCATAAAGATGAAAAGCTGTACCGCAGGGCATACGGGAACAGGATAAACATAGCTTGTGGACACTGTATAAGACATTGCAGTACCGTAAGGTATTTGTCAATGCAGTAGTGGAAGAAACAAGAATCCCCTGCTTTAGCTGTGGGGAGTGTCAAGTGACTTCAAAAATACCTGTGGTTACTCCGACGGAATATTTGGAAATGTGCAAATAAAACAGCAGTTCAAAAATTATGAATATATAAAGCATCTGTAGGGGATATATTCTGATTTTTGTGGTATGGCGAGTGGTTATTACACTGAGGAATACTGGGAACATATTTAAAACGCATTTTAGAAAGAGATAGCATATGAAATATTCACAAGAGTCCAGTTTAGAAACCGTTTATCAGGAAATGTTGGACAGCATTTACAAAGCTGCAAAACAAAAATTAATATGTTTGTTAGATCAAAAATGGTTTTTTAAGGGAAGTGTTACTTATCCCGATCTTCATAATATAAATTTTGAATTAAAATACTGTGGTGATGAGGAGGAATATTTCATAACTGGAATCTGTGGTATTCGTAATGGAGTTTCACTGAGTAAGATAATTCTTAAATGTGATATATCAAATGGAATCGATTCTAAATACACAAAATTTGAAGTTGAATATGATGAAAGAAAATATCTTGATGATATAGAAAAAAATATTAATGCAATACTAAAAAATAATCGAAGTTACAAATATTTTTGTGAAGATTATGAACGATATACAAGGCAGAATCCATTTCAATACGTTAGAGAGTTAATAAAAAGCCATTCTTTTGAGATAGAAAAAGAAGTAGATCCAGGACCTGATTGGATGAATTATTATTATACAGGTGAATATGGTGAAGACTCTTTGAAAATATATATAGATAATAGTGAGTTTGGTTATGATGATAATGAAGAACCGCCTTTTGATTATTTTTGTATAGATGTGGGAGATCGGTTTCAATTGTCGCTTTATGAGGTTGATAGCGCTCCGATTCGCGAACTATTTCTTTTAATCGAAAGATCCAATATTTCTATTGAAAATTTTTTGATAAGAACGACTGCAATGCATTGCATTAAGCAGGATCATCATCTTCATAGAATAAGAGCACTTGTATGGCTGGATAATGGCAAAGAAATTAAAGAAGAGGAGATTGATGCCGGATTTTGTACAGAATGTAATCAATATTTTATAACGGAACCAGAATACGAAAAGCTTTGCCAAAAAGGGAGAATTTGCTGCCGTGTTATTACATTTTCTGAATATAAAAAACTTCATGAATCAGGATATCATAACTGGGCAGAAACATCTTTGCTGAGAAGTTATGGATATAGTGTCAATGCGCAGGATAATTTATCTGATAATGAAAGGGAACGCATTTTGGCTTTTATTATCGAAAATAAGATTATGTCAGTAGATGATATTATAAATTTTCTTGAGTGGTTGGTACATAGAAATCCGAGCGAGAATTTTTATCTTGCACGTTTAAAATGGAATAAAGATATTGAATTTTTACGCAAATACAAACCTATAGAAGGAATTGTACGGATTGGAAACATATATCAAAAGAAAGTACTAACGCAGATATAATAGAAATGCGGGTGAAAAGCGAGACTTTTCTCACAGTCTCGCTAGGCAGCTTTCATGTCATGTCTTTTTATTTCCGTATCATTCTATAAAATGTTCCCAACCCAATACTGGTTTCAAGCTGGTACGGCGAACCGTCAATGACAAATCCTGCCTTTTCGTAACAGCGGATCGCCCGTTTGTTCCAATTTCGTACTTCTAAGTACAAGGGTTTTGCAGAGTATAATTTTTTAGAATTTTCATACGCGATCTGCAGCATCTGCTGCCCATATCCATGATTGCAGCAAGCGGGTTTTGTGCCAATTCCAATAAAGACTTCTTTCTCTTCTTCTAAAATATTAACGAATCCAACATAGACATCCTGAACGTAAAATGAATAATAATTCTTCGCAGAATCAGGATTCATAAAACCTATCTTTTTGCTTTCATCTCATCGTAAGATGGCAGAGATTATAAAGTGCATATTCCTCCGGATATTTCCAGGAACACACGATCTGCTTTTCGTTTTCTATCATAATATGATGTCCTAATTTATATTGCATATATGAAGATCTCCTTTTCAAAAAATAACTGATACGATCATATCATAGAAAAATTGCGTTATCAAGACGTTGTGAACAAAAATTACGATGTGATTTTGCTATACAAAAAAGAACTAGATTTATAATTATTTTATAGTATACTATAGATATTTGAAAGCTTGGAACGTGGACGTATATTTTCCATGGACTGCTCGTCTGTACGCTGATGCTTATGCGGAAAAAATTCGTCCCCACTTACCTGTTCAGTTTTGTGGTCGGCTTTGTGTTTGGAGAACTGATGGATCTTCACGAGCTCTGGATTACACGTCTTCCGGTAAATCTGCCGCTGCGCGTGCTCTATTTTGTGCTGAGCTATCTGATTCTCTGTTTCGGTATTGCGCTTTCAAACCGCTGCAAGCTCCCGATTGTCCCGACGGATCTGTTCCCGCGTGAAGTATCTGATATCACGAAAGTGCCGTATTCCAGAATTAAAATCGGCTTCGATGTGACCTGCCTTATGGTAACCGCATTGCTCACCTTCTTCGGACTTGGAAGAATCGAAGGTCTTGGAATCGGAACGGTAGCAGCTGCTTTTACGATGGGAAAAGGCATTGTGCTGATGGGAAAACTGCTGGATAAAAAGTTTGCGTTTGTCTCCGTTTTATCACCGGAAAGACCGTAAAATGCAGGGCTGATATTTGATCGTAAAAAATTAGAAAAAAATGTAAAATCCTCTTGAAACCAAGGGGATTTTACTATATAATGAGCAGGACAAAAACAACTGCAGAGTAAATTCATATGCGTAAAGTGCTCCCAGGATAGAGAGTAGCCAGGGAGACGAAAAGAGAAAATCTTGCGGTATATGAATTGCATCTCGCTGCAACAGAAGATAGAGACAAGAGATTATCTCCTATTGTAGTCAGATATCTGTAAAGGAGGTAATTTTTTTATGCAGAAAAATACAAATGAAACAGCAAAAGAAACAAAAAACATGTTTCTGCAGTCAGCAAAAGAGCTGAAAGCAGTCACAACCCTCGCAGCCTGTGCCATGTTCGCAGCGCTGGCGATGATTCTGAACCAGGTAGCATCGATTGATATCGGACCTTATGTCCGCATCGGATTTTCCGGAATCCCGAACCGCCTTGTCGATTACCTGTTCGGACCAGTGACAGGATGTCTTTTCTCCGGCATTCTTGATGTCGTAAAATACTTCCTGAAACCGAGCGGCCCGTTCTTCTTCGGATTCACCTTTAATGCGATGCTGGCATCTTTTATGTATGGATGCTTCTACTATCGCAAAAAACTGACCATCAAACGTGTGCTTGCAGCCAAGTTCATCGTTATGCTGACTGTCAACGTACTGCTGAACACCCTGTGGATCAGCATGCTGTATGGAAAAGGAATCATGGTGCTTCTTCCGGCACGTGCCTTAAAGAACCTGATTATGTGGCCGATCGATTCCATCATTTTCTACAGCCTGACGAAGTTGATCGAGCAGACCGGCGTCTTCCGTATGTTCCATGCAAGAACCGCTGCACAGGCACAGAGATAAAGAAAAATTCAGACACCATCAAAACGATACATTTACCAATCTGCAGAAAAGGTACTGTCCGCCAGAACAAAAAGGAAGCGGATGGGTTTTGTCGGAAAAGAAAAGCGAAAAAGAACTGCGGCAGGAACTTCCCCAAAAGGAAGCCTGCCGCAGTTCTTTTTGTATGAAAATCCCATCAGGCGGACAGCGATTTTACTGATATCCGTGATCTGACCAGTCCTGGTTTTTGATCCGCTCGTAATCCTCCTCTGTAATCGGAAGAATCGTTCCATGCTTGTAGCCGTATGGGAACGAGAAGGAAGCATCAGAACGAACAAATTTTCCGGAAGCAAGGCTGTCTGCAACAAACGGCACATATCCCTGGCCGGCACCCGGAGCGCCGTCGTTGACAGCTTCCCAGTGGAAACCATCGCGGCTGATGCCGAAATAAACCTGTTCGCCGTCCGGTGTTGTTTTTTCCCGAAAATGAACAAATAAATATGCCTGTGCCATAAAATAAAACTCCTTTATGCATATGTTTGGATGAAAAATTCAGATGTTCTGTTTTTCAGGCCATACCTTATACGGTTCCATTATTTTGTAAGACGGATTACATTCCAGCTGTGTTTTCCAAGAACGGTGTGCATTTTTCCATTCTCCAGTTTGGTAGCATCGGAATGGGTCGGAGCAACGTGGTTCGGATCTGCTTCGGTGTTGACCGCTTTCATATCGTCGTTTGTCAGCACGATGTGCTCAGCCAGACGGCATCCTTCGAACTGACGCAGATCGCAGGAAACCTCCATATCCTCATCCAGGCTCTTGTTGACTGCAAAAATGGTCAGTGCATCGTTTTCCTCATCCCAGATGCAGACAGAATCGAGATATGGAGCTTCGCCGTACGTTTTGCTCTCGTAAACCGGTGTCAGAACCTGTGTATTTAAGACGGTTCCGCGGCCGTATACGCTTGCATGCATGTATGGATAGAAGATCGTCTGACGCCATGCACCGGTATCGGATGTCATGATCGGAGCGATAACGTTGACAAGCTGTGCGAGGCAGGCAATCTTGACACGGTCTGCGTGGCGCAGGAGTGTGATCAGCATGCTTCCGACAAGAAGTGCATCCTCAAAGTTGTAAACATCCTCAAGCTGATGCGGTGCACGTACCCATTTTTCCAGTTTCTGATCCTGTTCATTGCTGTGATACCATACGTTCCACTCATCGAAGGAAAGGTTAATCTGTTTTTTGCCGTGTTTTTTCGCTTTGACTGCATCGCAGATCGCAACTACACCGGAGATGAAATCATCCATGCCCTTGGAGCTTGCCAGAAAATCGACAGTATCATTTGCATAATTTCCGTAATACTGGTGTAAAGAAAGGTAATCCACCTCATCATAGCATTCGTCCAGAACCGTATATTCCCAGGAACCGAAGGTTGGCATCGTAAGATTGGAGCTTCCACAGGCAACGGTCTCAATTGTCGGATCCATGAATTTCATCAGACGGGAAGTTTCTGCCGCAATACGTCCGTACTCGGAAGCGGTCTTGTGTCCCATCTGCCACGGTCCGTCCATCTCGTTGCCGAGACACCAGAGCCTAATGTTGTGCGGATCTTGGTAACCATGGGATTTTCTCAGATCACTGTAGTAGGTGCCGCCCTTGAAGTTGCAGTACTCCAGCACATTTTTTGCGTCTTCCGGTCCGCGGGTTCCGAGATTGACGGCCATCATGATGTCACTGCCGGCTTTTTTCGACCAGTCAGCAAACTCATTCAGACCGAATTCGTTTGTCTCAATCACGCCCCAGGCAAGATCTGGTTTTGCAGGCCGTTTGTCTTTCGGGCCTACGCTGTCTTCCCAGTGAAAACCAGAGACAAAGTTTCCGCCCGGGTAACGGACGATCGGTACCTGAAGCTCTTTGACAAGATCCAGGGTATCTTTTCGGAAGCCCTGCTCGTCGGAGAGAGCACTTCCTTCCTGATAGATGCCCTCGTAAACGGCGCGTCCCAGGTGCTCGATAAAGGAACCGAAGATTCGTTTGTCAACTTTTCCGGTAAGAAAATATTTGTCGATGATAATCTCTGCTTTTTTCATGCTTGAAAAATCCTCCTGTAAATAAAATGTTCGTTTTCGGTGAAAACAAAGGATGAATGATGTGTCCGGGATTTTCTCCCCGTGCTTTGTTTCCGCCTCCTGATAGTTTAGATTTTAGCAGGAAGAGGGAAAAAAGCCAGAGATTTTTGTCCGATAAATTTGACTTTTTTTCCGGTATTGCGATAGAATATGGGAGAGAAACGAAAAGGAGAAAACGGGAATGGAATTTTCAATTCATATCTGTGAATATAATAGGTCCAACACGGACTGTGAGACAATATACCGGCCGGAGGGAAGCGGGGACTATCTGTTTCTGCTGTTTAAAACGCCGATGAAGGTGTATGACGGAACTGCGTTTATCATTGCCCAGGAAAATGCCTGCCTTTTTTACACGCTGGATCACGAGCAGCATTACCAGGCGGTGCAGAAATTCCGCAACAGCTATGTTCATTTCTGGTGCGGCGAAAATCTGGGGGAAAAGTACGGCATTCCGCAGAACACAGTTTTTTATCCGCAAAATACAGAAGCCATCGATGAACTGATCCGTCTTCAGCAGCGGGAATACATTGTGAAGGACCCGTATGCGGTGGAATACGAGGAAGCGCTGGTCCGTCAGATGATGATCACGGCATCGCGCGGCATGCGGCTGTATCAGCAGACGGCGGAGGAGCCGGCCGGACTGTACCAGGAATTTCAGGAACTGCGCCTTGCGATGCTGAGCCATTATGAGGAAGAGTGGACGACGGAAAAGCTCTGCCAGATGGCAAATATGGAAAAAAGCCAGTTTTATTCTTATTATAAGCAGTTTTTCAGCAGCACACCGCACAGTGACTTAATTGAGGTACGGCTCGACAAGGCGAAAAACCTTCTGACCAACCAGGCACTTTCCATCGGACAGACCGCGGAAATCTGCGGCTTTTCCAACTTGTCTCATTTCAGCCGCTATTTCAAACGCCACTGCGGCTGTTCTCCGCGGGAATGGCAGCAGCAAGGCGGCAGAAAAACACAAAATATGAGGTAAAATCGTAGGAAAACACTAAATGCTATAGCTTTTCCCAATTAAGTGTGATAGAATATTCAGAAAAGTAAGAAAAAGGGAGAACAAAATGAAAAAGAGAGAGTCATTTAACAGCCGGTGGGGCTTTATCCTTGCCTGCATCGGCTCGGCCGTGGGAATGGGAAATATCTGGATGTTTTCTACCCGTGTGTCGTTGTACGGAGGAGGTTCCTTCCTGATCCCGTACTTCCTCTTCGTAGCGCTGATCGGCTTTACGGGCGTGACAGGAGAGATGAGTTTTGGCCGTGCCACAAGATCCGGCCCGGTCGATGCTTTTGGTTATGCGTGTGAAACAAAAGGAAAACGAAAAGCCGGCGAAGCACTCGGACTGATTCCGGTACTCGGATCTCTTGCAATGGCGATTGGTTATACCGTTGTCATGGGATGGATCTTAAAGTACATGATCGGAACGTTTACTGGAAAGACACTGGCAGCAGCAAGCGTAGATGATTTCGCCGGAGCATTCGGCTCGATGGCGTCCGCCTTCGGAAACAATTTCTGGCAGATCGTGGCGCTTGTGATTGCAATGATTATTCTGGCGTTCGGTGTCGGAAAAGGAATCGAGAAAGTCAATAAGGTGCTGATGCCGGTCTTCTTTATCTTGTTTGTCGTACTTGGCATTTACGTTGCATTTCAGCCGGGCGCAGCAGATGGCTACCGTTATATCTTCCGCGTGGAGCCGGAAGCACTTGCCGATCCGAAAACCTGGATTTTCGCCCTCGGGCAGGCATTCTTTTCTCTGTCTGTGGCCGGAAGCGGAACGCTGATCTACGGTTCCTACCTGTCGGATGAAGAGAATATTCCAGCGGCAGCCGGAAGAGTTGCCTTTTTTGATACCCTCGCAGCCATGCTCGCCGCACTCGTTATCATTCCGGCGATGGCAACCACGGGAGCACAGTTAAACACCGGAGGCCCGGGCCTTCTGTTTATTTACCTTCCGAACTTGATGAAATCCATGCCGGGCGGTGCTCTGATTGCGATTATTTTCTTTGTCGCCGTCTTCTTCGCCGGCCTTACCTCACTCATCAACCTGTATGAGGCACCGATTGCAACGGTACAGGAAAAATTCCATCTCGGAAGAGCCGCAGCCTGCGGTGTGATCGGGGTTATCGGTGTGGTCGTATCTCTTCTGATCCAGGGCATTGTATCCCAGTGGATGGATGTTCTGTCGATCTACATTTGCCCGCTCGGCGCCGGCCTTGCCGGAGTCATGTTCTTCTGGATCTGCGGAAAGAAGTATGTGCAGTCCCAGGTAGACAAGGGAAGAAGCAAATTCACGGATCTGTATTATCCGATCTGCAAATATATCTACGTGCCGATCTGTGTGCTGGTTCTGATTCTCGGAATCGTACTTGGCGGAATCGGCTGAAACGATGTTGATAGAAAACGCGCCTGTCGCCGGATTTTTTTCCGCACGACAGGCGCGTTTTTTGATAAAATTTTTTAAACATATAAATCCGATTGAAATACTCGGAAAAAAGGTCTACAATCGGAGGCGAAAATCCATTATCTGGAATGTACCAGTGAGGGCGAGCTGAACGATGAGGAGCTCCAAAAGGGCATTAATGAGAGAACATGTCTTGTGGCTGTTGCACAGGTATCGAATGTGCTCGGCTGCGTGAATCCGATCCAGAAAATCACGGAGATGGCGCACCGCGAGGGAGCCGTTGTCGTTGCGGACGGCGCCCAGAGCGTTCCGCATATGCCGGTCGACGTACAGGCGCTGGATGCAGATTTTCTCGCCTTTTCCGGCCATAAGCTGATGGGCCCGATGGGAATCGGCTGTCTGTATGGAAAACGGGAACTGCTGGAAAAAATGCCGCCGTTTTTAACCGGAGGCGAGATGATCGATTCCGTTCACCGCGACGGAGCCGTTTTTGCACCAGTTCCGCAGAAATTTGAGGCGGGAACGGTAAATGCAGCCGGTGCGGTGGGGCTGGCCGCAGCGATCCGGTATCTGCAGGAAAAAGGATTTGATTCTATCCAGAAAAAAGAGCTGGAACTGACGCAACGTGCTATGGAAGGACTCGGCGCGCTGCCGTACGTTCATATCCTCGGTTCCAAAGATCCGGCCAACCACACGGGCATCGTTTCGTTTACGATATGATGTTTTATAATACACCGGAAGAGATTGATGCACTGATCGAAAGTGTATCCACAATCAGAAGGAGAATGGGCTATGGAGAGTAGAGGATTTTATAACGAAATTTTGACGGAGCACAATCTGCGTTCGGAATTCAAGCCTGTTTCTGCGCATGATCAAAGGAGAAGCATCCGACGAGGAGATTGACGAACTCGAGGAGGCTGGTGCACTGAAAGATATCTCCCACATGCCGGCAAGAGTGAAATGTGCAGTGCTTGGATGGCATACGCTGGAAGAGGCATTTAAACAGGAAAAATAAGAACAGAAAAACTTTTTGCATTTCTGAGAAAAAGTATCACTTTACCCACTTGCAATTTTTAAAAAAATTAGTTATAATGAATCATAGTTAGCAAAGACTAACCAAAGTGAATCAATCATTGTTATCTCCCGTCTGCGGATCATGGACACTTCGCAGGCGGGAAACTCCAGAAACAAACGAGAAAGGAGCACACGAAAAGTGAAGAGCCTGAAAATTGAGGAAGTAAAAGGAAGAGAAATTCTGGATTCCAGAGGAAATCCAACCGTAGAAGCTGAGGTTGTTCTTACAGGAGGCGTTGTAGGACGCGGCATGGCACCAAGCGGCGCATCTACCGGTGAGTTTGAGGCACTGGAATTACGAGATGGAGATAAAGCAAGATACCTTGGAAAAGGTGTGCAGAAAGCAGTAGAAAACATCAACACCGTCATCAACGATACCTTAAAAGGTATGGATGCATCCGATACCTACGCTGTAGATAAAGCTATGATCGATGCGGACGGAACAAAAGATAAATCCCGCCTGGGTGCAAATGCCATTCTGGCTGTATCCATTGCCTGCGCAAGAGCAGCAGCAAACGCACTTGAGATTCCGCTGTACCGCTTCTTCGGCGGCGTTTCCGGAAATCGTCTGCCGGTTCCGATGATGAACATCATCAACGGCGGATGCCACGCACTTTCTTCCGGTCTGGATGTACAGGAGTTCATGATCATGCCGGTTGGAGCATCTTCTTTCAAAGAGTGCTTAAGATGGTGCGCTGAGGTCTTCCATGCACTGGCTGCCATCTTAAAAGAGCGCGGACTGGCAACATCGGTTGGAGATGAAGGCGGTTTTGCACCGGCTCTGAAATCCGATGAAGAAGCCATCGAGACCATTCTTGAGGCAGTGAAAAAAGCAGGCTATGAGCCAGGCAGAGACTTCAAGATCGCGATGGATGCTGCTTCCTCCGAGTGGAAGACAGGTACCAAGGGTGAATACAAACTGCCGAAAGCCGGCACTGTATTTACTTCCAAAGAGCTGATCGCTCACTGGAAAGCACTGGTAGAGAAATACCCGATCATCTCCATCGAGGATGCTCTGGATGAAGAAGACTGGGAAGGCTGGAAAGAGCTGACCGCAGAGCTTGGCGGAAAAGTACAGCTTGTCGGTGACGACCTGTTTGTAACCAATACTGAGCGTCTGGCAAAAGGTATCTCCCTTGGCTGCGGAAATTCCATCCTGATCAAACTGAACCAGATCGGTTCTGTATCTGAGACCCTTGAGGCAATCAAGATGGCTCACAAAGCAGGCTACACCGCAATTTCCTCCCACCGTTCCGGTGAGACCGAGGATACCACCATCGCAGACCTGGCTGTTGCCCTGAACACCTGCCAGATCAAGACCGGTGCACCGAGCCGTACCGAGCGTGTTGCAAAATACAATCAGCTTCTCCGAATCGAAGAAGAACTTGGAACGGCCGCTGTATACCCTGGTGCAAGAGCATTTAATGTGACACAGGACTAAGCAGTAAATAACATAATACCATAAAAAAAGACAAGATTCTTCCTCTTAAAACCAACCATAAATAAGAGTCCCCGGGGCCGTTGAAAAACGTGTTTCCCGGGGATTCTTGCATGCGGGGGAGGGGTATATGAAAAAACACTTGACTTGAAGCGGACTTGAAGTGTTATCCTATCTAGGAAAATGTAAAATAAGGGGGATATATCGAAATGAGCGAAAGATTATGGAATATTCTTCTGGATTCTTTCTGGAAAATCTTTCTGCCGGGCCTTAAGGTGACGATTCCGCTTACTGTAATCTCGTTTTCCATTGCACTTGTAATTGCGACGGCAATGGCTATGGTACAGTTTGCAAACATCAAAGGCCTTCGTCAGATTGCACGTTTCTATATCTGGATTTTCCGCGGAACCCCGCTTCTGGTCCAGCTTTTCGTTGTGTTTTACGGACTTCCGCGCGCCGGTATTCTGATCGATCCGTTTCCGGCGGCAGTTCTCGTCTTTTCCCTGAATGAGGGCGCCTACAGTGCCGAGACGATGCGTGCGGCCCTGGAAGCCGTTCCGGCAGGCCAGCTCGAAGCCGGCTACTGTGTCGGCATGTCGTATCTGCAGATCATGCGGAGAATTATCCTTCCGCAGGCGATGCGCACCGCGTTCCCGCCGCTTTCCAACTCTCTGATCGCCATGGTAAAGGATACTTCCCTTGCCGCAAATATCACCGTAACGGAGATGTTTATGGTAACGCAGCGGATTGTAGCGCGCACTCATGAGCCGCTGGCACTGTATATTGAAGTAGGACTGATCTACCTGCTGTTCTCCACCGTGCTCACGAAGCTGCAGGGAATCGGAGAGAAGAAACTGAGTACATATCAGAAAAAAGGGGAATAAGCCATGCTGGAAATCAAAGGATTAAAGAAAGCGTTCGGCAGCCTGGAAGTATTAAAAGGTGTAGATTTAAAAGTAAACCAGGGCGATGTTGTCGCAATCCTCGGCCCGAGCGGTTCGGGAAAAACAACCATGCTGCGCTGTGTCAACTTTCTGGAGCATGCGGACGGCGGCAGCCTGATTTTTGACGGGAAAGAATATCCGTTCCACAACATCAGCAAAAAAGATATCGCGGCGATCCGTCAGAAAACCGCATTTGTATTTCAGAACTATAACCTGTTCCTGAACAAAACAGCCCTTCATAACGTAACCGAGGGCCTGATCATCGGCAGAAAAATGCCAAAAACCAGGGCGGAGGAAAAAGCGCGTGCAGCGCTTGAAAAAGTAGGCATGCTGGACCGTGCGGACTACTATCCGCATCAGCTTTCCGGCGGACAGCAGCAGAGGGTGGCAATCGCCCGTGCACTGGCAACCGATCCGGAAATTATCTATTTTGATGAGCCGACCTCAGCACTCGACCCGGAGCTGACCGGCGAGGTGCTTGGTGTTATGCGCCAGCTTGCCAAAGAGGGAATGACGATGCTCGTTGTCACGCATGAGATGGGCTTTGCAAGAAACGTTTCGAACAAAGTTGTCTTTATGGAAAATGGCGTTGTCGTTGAGGAAGGTCCGTCGAAGGAATTTTTCGCAAATCCGCGGGAAGAGCGGACGAGAACATTTTTGCAGAATATTGAACAGCATTACGAGTAAGGTATCCCGCAAAGCGGCAAATCCTGCCCGGAGCACGGAATCCGGACAGTTTGCAATAAAGATAACAGAAGAAGCAAAGGCAGCTTCTTCCAGAACAAAACAAAAAAGGAGTGGCGAATATTATGAAAAAGAAAATGGCAGCAGTATTTCTGGCAGGTATCCTGACATCATCCTTTTTACTGACCGGATGCGGAAACAGCACGGCAGATAACAGCAGTGATTCTTCCTCTTCATCAGCATCTTCCGCAAGTGCGTCTGGGGATCTTTTAGAGCAGATCCAGAGCAAGGGTGAGATCGTTGTGGCAATGGAAGGAACCTGGGCACCGTGGACGTATCACGATGAGGACGACAACCTGGTCGGCTATGACGTAGAAGTAGCACAGCAGATCGCAGAGAAACTCGGCGTGAAAGCAACCTTTGTAGAGGGTGAGTGGGATGGCCTTCTTGCAGGAATCGATTCCGGCCGGTACGATATCATGGTAAACGGCGTAGATATCACAGAGGAGCGCGCTGAGAAATACAGCTTTTCCGACCCATACGCATACAACCGCACCGCTGTTATCGTAAACTCTGCTAACGATGAAATCCAGTCCATGGAGGATCTCGACGGAAAGAGCACCGCGAACACCATTTCCAGTACGTATGCAGAAGTTGCCGAGAAATATGGCGCAGCCGTTACCGGTGTTGACGATCTGGAGCAGACTTTCGAGCTTCTCTTAAGCGGCCGTATCGATGCAACTCTGAACGCAGAGGTAACGTATTACGATTATATGAAAGCACACCCGGATGCAGAGATCAAAATTGCATGTCTCGATCCGGAATCCACAAAAGTCGGTATTCCGATGAAAAAAGGCGATGAGACCAAGACGCTGCTTGAGGCAGTCAACAAAGCACTTGGCGAGCTCGCAGAAGACGGAACACTGACAGAGCTTTCGGAAAAATATTTTGGAACGGATATCTCCAAAGAAGCAGCAGAATAAGATACAAAATAAAGAAGGTTACAGATCATGATTGCAAATTACCATACCCATACATGGCGGTGCCGCCATGCGGACGGAACGGAGCGGGAGTATGTGGAGCGCGCGATTGAGGGCGGCCTTAAAATTCTCGGTTTTTCCGACCATTCGCCTTATCCGTTCCCGGACGGCTACGATTCCGGCATGCGGATGCGGCTCGATCAGGTGGAAGGCTATGTAGACACCGTGCTGGCATTGAAAAAAGAGTATGACAAGGATATTGAAATCCATCTCGGACTCGAAACAGAGTATTTCCCGAGATTCTGGGAGCAGCTGATTGATTTTTTGTCGGACTATCCGTTTGAGTACTTTGTGCTTGGCCAGCACAGCCTGGGAAATGAGATCGAAAAGATTCTCTACAGCGGCCATGGAACAACAGACGGAAGCTACCTGAAACAGTATGTGGACCAGTGCCTGGCAGGCATTGATACCGGAAAATACCTGTATCTGGCACACCCGGATCTCTTTTTATTCAACGGCGACGAAGCAGTGTTCGACCGGGAATACCGGAGACTCTGCCGTGAGGTGAAAAAGAGAAACATTCCGCTGGAGATCAATTTCCTTGGTCTGATGGAAGAAAGATGGTATCCGAACAAGAAGTTCTGGAAGATCGCCGGCGAAGAAGGAAACACCGCCGTTTTCGGCTGTGATGCCCATACGCCGAAAGCCGTCTGGAATCCGGAGACGGAACAGAAGGCACTGCAGCTGGCAGCAAAATACGGTCTGAAAGTACAGGAAACCGTTCCGATGCCGAAGACATTTTAACAGAAGCAGAAAAAGCTGTTCTTTTCTGGTGAGAGTTTTGAAAACTCCGCGGAAAAGAACAGCTTTTTTGATATGAGATTTTTTATGCTTTTTTTGTATGCATCAGCCGTACCGCCTCTTCCCGCTGTTTCAGAATCTTCTGAATCGAAGTCCAGTAAACGATCATTGAGACAACCGGCCCGATCAGGTCGGAAATAGGTTCCACGTAGAAGATGTTTTCCAGTGCAAAGAACCGCGGCAGAAGAAACAGAGCGGTAAAGTAGACGAATTTCCGGAAGAAAGAGAGTGCAAACGAATAGCGCACGCAGCCCATTGCAGTAAAGCCGTCTACAATCTCGTACTGAATGCCGAGCGGAATGACTGAGAGTGTCGAAATATGGATCGCGCGGACCACCATCGAGACGATCTGCGGATCGGAAGTAAAAAGCTGCGCAAACAGCGTTCCGGCGGCATTGGAGACGAGGAACATCAAGGTCGTAAATCCGGCACAGAGTGCGATGATGGTTTTCTGTGCCTCAAGAATACGCCTGGAATTTCCAGCTCCATAATTGTATGCGAGGATTGACTGCGTTCCGCCGCTGATTCCGCCGAGCGGCATCGTAATAATCAGCATAAAGCTCTGAACGATCGTTGCACAGGTGATGAAGCTGTCTCCCTGTCCGGCGGGTGCATATCGCTGCAGGACGGCGTTCATCGCAATGATCATCACATTGTCGATGGCAATGATTAGAAACGGAGTAAAACCGACTGTCAGAATGCGTTTCATGATCGCAAATGAATACCCGCCGAAGGTGATGCGGATCGGAATCGTCTTTCCGAACAGAATATGCAGCACATACAGACAGCTTGCGATCTGGGAGAGCACGGTTGCAATTGCCGCGCCGCGCACGCCGAGATGCAGAACGAAGATAAACACAGGGTCCAGCAGCAGATTCAGGACGGCGCCTAGCAGAACAGATTTCATTCCCTCACTGGCAAAGCCCTGGCAGATCACAAACTGGTTCAGGCCGGTCGATAAAAGCGCAAACACAGAGCCGGAAACGTAGATCATAAAATAGGCTCTGGCGTAAGGATACGTAACGGTGCTGGCTCCGAATGCCATCAGCATCGGGCGGGTAAAAAAAAGCGCAGCGGCTGTCAGAACGAGGGACAGGGAAACAAGCATCAGAAACGCATTAGCCAGGATGCGGGATGCCTCTTTTTCATTTTTCTCTCCGAGCCGGATGCCGAGCAGCGGTGCGCCGCCGACCCCGATGAGGGAGGAGAACGCGCCGATCATGGTGAGAATGGGACCGCAGACGCCGACACCCGCGAGCGCCAGATCACCGACAGAGGCAATGTGGCCGATGTACATACGGTCTACAATGCTGTACAGAACACTCACGAACTGTGCCAGCATGCTCGGAAAAGCAATACGGGGAACCAGCTTTCCGATCGGGTCGGTTCCGAGATGGTTTACAGTTTTCATAGAAAAATACCTTGTCGTTTTTTAGGTTTGGGAACAGACAGCAAAAAACATGCCCGAAACAAAATCCGGAAGACTTTGTTTCGGACATGCCGCTTTTGGTCTGTTCTGATAGATCAGCTGACAGAAAAATTATTCAGCAAGAGTGGTCAGATCTACTTTGAAATCGTCAGATCCCTGTCCGTCTACGGTGTAGTAAGCGGCTCTCTGCTCTGCGTTCAGGTAGATTTTGATCTCGCCTTTTAATCCGTTTGCTTTTACTTCTTTTTTGATGACTGCTTCGAGGTCTTTCATAGATACTTTTGTCTCGAAGATCTCAAGAACGGTATCAGATACTTTTGTCATTTTACGTGGGGTTTTGGTTGCTTCTGCCATGGTTTCCGTGGTCTCCTTTTTTATTGTTTTTTTAACGGTTTCTTTTTTGGTTGCTTTTTTCGGCTCTTTTGCAGCTTCTGCTTTTCCTTCGGCTGCTTCTGTATGTAAGGTTTTTTCAGTCGTTGGTTTTACTTCTTTTGCCGGTGCCGCTGTCTTTACAACGGTTTCCGCTGTTTTTGCAGCTTCTGCAGCCTGCTGTTTCGCTTTGGCCATTTTTTTCATGGTTCTTTTATTCATTTTATTCACTCCTCTATGCGATATCTCTAATTAAATTACCATGTTTTTTGCCTTCTGTCAAATTTAAATTCGAGAAAACAGCGGCTTTAGGATTGTACACGGCGGAGCACAGAAAAGATTTTTTCAGAATCCCAGATCTGCGGAACAGGGTAGGTGGGATTTGCTTCTTTTAAAGCACGGCGTGCTATTTCTGTGTAATCATTCGGCGAAAGGTGTGGCAGAGTGGATGGAATGTCAAACGAATCGCGCATAGCCTCGATAGCTGCAATCATCCGCTCAGCCTTTTCAGAAACGGTATCTCCGCCGAGAGAAAGCGCATCGGCGAGAACGGCAAGTTTAGGCGCAATGCAGGAACCGTATTCGCGCAGAACAGCAGGCAGCAGAACCGCGTTGGCTCTTCCATGCGGAATGTGGTACAGTGCGCCGACGGCGTGAGCGATGGCATGGACGTAGCCGACAAAGTTGTTGGTAAAAGCGAAACCGGCCAGGTACGATGCATGAAGCATTTCCTGCCGTGCAGCAAGATGGGTGCCGTCTCGCCAGACTTCGGGCAGGGCATGGAAATTTTCGCAGACTGCCTCGATGGATGCATTCTGCACGCTGCGGGAGGCGAAGAGGTTCAGAAAAGCTTCCATGGCATGGGTCAGGGCATCCATACCGGTATCTGCGGTCATAGAGGACGGGAGGCTGATCGTAAGACGCGGATCGAGAACTGCCGTATCCGGGATCAGACAGAGGTCATTGACGGCGTATTTGTATGGTTTCCCGTCGATACAGTCTGTGATGACAGCTGCCGCCGTTGCCTCCGAACCGGTTCCGGCTGTCGTCGGCACGGCAAACAGCGGCGGAAGTTTCCGACGGACTTTCAGGAGGCCCCGCATCGCAGGAACCGTCTTTTTCGGACAGCAGACGCGGGCACCGATCAGCTTTGCTGCATCGAGAACGGATCCGCCGCCGATGGCGAGGATAGCCTGCGCCTGAATCTGCTGATAAAGACGGAAACCCTGTTCCACGCTCTCAATCTGCGGATCCGGGGCGATTTCGGAGAAAATGGTGACGGAAATGTTTTCTTTTTTACAGCCATCCAGCAGAGACGTCAGTGTTCCGCGGCGGACAAAGCCGGGGGTAGTCACCAGGAGAATCCGGGAGATCCGGCGTTTCCGGAATAACGCGGGGAGCAGCAGAACGGCATCCGGTGCTGCAAGGAGTGTCTGTTTCTTATGCTCTGTCAGATGAAGAACGCGGCTCAACACCCACTGCCGGGTGCGGAACCAGAAAATGGAATGCATCAATCAAGTACCTCCATAAAAAATCGTGAGAATCGTATATCTCTTATTGTAACAGTGCACGGCAGGTTTTTCAATTCGTATAGGAATTTTGAATCTTCCGTGAAAAGAATTGACAGTGTGAAAAATGCGTGTTATAGTACGTATAGAACAGATAAAAAGAGCCAGGAATTGTTCACCTGGGAAATCAGGAAAAGGCTTGACTGGAGGTGCCTGATGATGGAAACAAAGAGAGATTATTATGAAGTATTAGGCGTCAGCCGGAATGCAGACGAGAAAGAAATCAAGCGTGCATACCGGAAACTGGCGAAAAAATATCATCCCGATACGAATGCGGGAAACCCGGATGCGGAAAAGAAATTTAAGGAAGTGACAGAAGCGTATTCTGTCTTAAGCGATCCGGAAAAGAAGAAAATGTACGATCAGTTCGGATTCGCGGCGTTCGACCAGGGAGCCGGCGCGTACAGCCAGCAGGGCGGTGGAAATCCGTACGGCAGTGCGTATGGAAACCCGTTCGGCGGAAGCGGAAACAACGGCGGCTATCACGAATTTCACTTTGAAGGAAACGCGGACGATATGTTCGGCGATTTCTTTGATCAGATGTTTCATGGCAAAAGCCGTGGATTCGGAAGCGAGCGGTATACGCGTTCGGGAAGCAGCAGACATCCGTTTGAGGATGCATTTTCCGGCCGCGGTATGGCAGAGGATCTCGATCTGCACGCTGAGGTTTCGATCCGCCTGGAGGAAGCGGCATCGGGCTGTGAAAAACAGATTACCCTGCGGAACCCGGATGGAACGACCAATACGCTGCTAGTTAAAATCCCGGCCGGTATCGAGAGCGGAAAGAGCATCCGTCTGCGCGGCAAAGGCCATACAGGATCAAACGGCCGCCGCGGCGGTCTGCTTTTGAAGGTCAATGTAGAAGAAAAGAAAGGCTTTGAACGGCGCGGAATGGACATCTACACGACGATTCAGATTCCATACACAACGGCAGTCTTTGGCGGTGAAGCGCGTGTCTCGACACTGTACGGAGATGTGGTCTGCAAAATCAAGGAAGGAACACAGTCCGGCAGTAAGCTCCGTCTGCGCGGCAAGGGCATGGTATCGATGAAAGATGCGAACGTGCACGGTGATCATTATGCGACGATTGAGATTGCTGTACCGCGCAGTCTGAACCGCACAGCACGCCAGAAACTGATGGAATATAAGGAAGCGTGCTGAAAATGTGAAGAAACTGTGAAATCGGAAAATCCGGGTTGACAAATCATGTTTGTGGTATTATATTACACCTAGAACAAAGAAAAGGAATCAACAAGAAACCAATTCTTCCTTGCATGTTCCCAAACATCCTGTTCCAAGAAACTTATTCATAGCCACAAGGCAAAGCAAACTTAACACCCTTCACAAGATAAGAAGCCTGCTAAGAATCAGATTTTTGGAGGAAAAGGTAAATGAATACTTTAAAAGCTGAAAAGAGAAGTTTGGATGTAAAAGCAAAAAGACTCAGAAGAGAAGGATACGTTGTCGGCAATGTATTCGGCAGAGAGATGAAAGAATCCATTCCAGTTAAGATGGTAAAAAGAGATGTCGAGAAACTGCTGAAGACAGACCACAAAGGCAGCCAGATTATGCTGGATGTTGACGGAGCCGCATACGATGTCCTGATCAAAAATGTTGATTATAACCCGGTAGCCGGACAGATCGATTCGATCGAGTTCCAGGCACTGGTCAGCAACGAGAAAGTTCATTCCGTTGCAGAGATTGTCCTTGTAAACCATGAAAAGATCGCAGAAGGCGTTCTGCAGGAGGATCTGAACGAGGTTGCCTACATGGCATACCCGGCATCCCTGGTCGATCAGGTAATGGTCGATGTCGGAGAGATGAAGATCGGTGATGTCATCCGCGTCAAAGATCTGTCCCTGGCCGCTGACCCGGATATCACCATAAAGACCAATCCGGAATCCATTGTCGTAAGTCTGATGGCTTCCCACAACGTAGAAGCACCGGCAGAAGATACCGAAGAAGCAGAAGAGAAATAAACAGAATAAGCACATACAAAGAAATCCGAAGGCGTCAAAAACCTTCGGATTTTTTACGTGAAAAATATGGTTTGAATCGATCAGATATAACTCATGAAGCCTTTTCCGATAATTTCGCTGCTCTTTGTGATCGCAATAAACGCGGTCGGCTCGGTATCATGAATAAACCGCTGAAGATAGACGGCCTGCTTGACATCCACAACCGTGAGAATGACTGTCCGCTGCTGGTCGGAGTAAGCGCCGACGGCGTCGTAAAGGGTTGCGCTGTGATTGAGATCCTTTGTGATGAAATCGCAGATCGGCTGCGGATTGTTGGAGATAATCGTAAAAAATTTATTCAGCTTCATCCGCTCAATCGTTTTGTCAATCAGCAGTGTTTTCGCCATCAGACCGAGAACCGAACAAAGTCCGGTTAAGGTATCGAAAATCAGGAAAGCAAGGATGACAACGATGAGGTCGGTCACCAGCAGGGCAGTGGAAATATTCATTGTAGAATATTTTTTAATAATCATGGCGATGATGTCTGTGCCGCCGCCGGAGGCATTCTCAAAAAACAGCAGTGCTGCCGCCAGTGCCGGAAGAATAATGGCAAAGCAGAGCTCCAGCATGATCTCATCGGTAAGCGGATGTGCCATCGGAAACAGCTTTTCAAAAATGTTCAGAAGAACCGAGGAAAGCACGGTCACGTAGGCTGTCTTGACGCCGAAGTTCCGCCCCAGCACAGCAAAACCAACCAGCAGAAGCAGCAGGTTGATAAAAAGGTTGATCTGTGAGGCAGTGAACGGAAGAAACCGGCAGATGACAACGGCCATACCGGATACACCGCCGAAAGAAAAATTATTGGGGAATTTAAAAACATAAATTCCAATGTCCATGATCAGAACAGCTGCGGTAATGACAGCATATTCTTTTAACGTTTGTAATGCAGGCTGCGATGCCTGTTCTTTTTTGTCCATTTTTTTGCTCCTTTATTTGAATTTGAGGCGACCTTTATTTTATTATAGAAGAAACTTTTTTGAATAACAGCTAATAATGTATCCCCCTCTTCAAACATAGCATGGCATAGGGTAGTTTGTCCAGTTACATTTTCCTTATTTCCATTTTTCCGTTTTCCGATGGTTGTATCCAATTTATTTCTGTGGTATGATGAAGGGCAGGATCTTTTTTCGGAAAGAAAAAATCTGCAGTTTCTGTTTCAAAATGTTTCGAAAAAAGAAGAAAAAACAGAAACAAAAATGGAGGAAGAAACATGAAAAATACAAAGGTTTATGTTGATTTTATAACAGAGAAACTGAAAAAACTGCTCTCCATCGACAGCCCGACCGGCTACACGAAAGATGCCGTTGCATGGCTGAAAGCAGAGTACGAAGCGATGGGCTATGCGCCGGTGATCACCACAAAGGGCGGCCTTCTGGTGCAGCTTGCCAAAGGCTGTGAAGGAAACGGCGGTGTCCTTGTGGAGACACATACCGATACGCTCGGCGGCATGGTAGCGGAAGTGAAAGGAAACGGCCGTCTTCGTCTCACCGCGCTCGGCGGTATGAATCCGAACAATGCGGAGGCGGAAAACTGCATTGTCATCACAAGAGACGGAAAACGGTACGAGGGCTGCTTCCAGATGAACAACCCGTCGATCCATGTCAACGGTTCCTACGACCAGCAGGACCGCACCTACGACAATATGGAGGTCGTTCTGGATGAGATGGTCTTCTCCAAAGAGGAGACAAAAGCGCTCGGCATCGAGACTGGTGATATCGTCTGCTTTGAGACGAGAACCCGCATCACGGAGAAGGGCTACATCAAGAGCCGTTTTCTCGATGATAAACTGAGCGTTGCAATCCTGCTCGGCTATGCGAAGTATTTAAAAGAAGAAAATGTCACACCGTCCCGCCCGGTTTACCAGCACATTACCGTATACGAAGAGGTCGGCCACGGCGGATCTGCTTCCGTTCCGGAGGGCGTGACAGATATTCTTTCTGTTGATATGGGCTGTGTCGGCGACGGACTGGAGTGTAAAGAGCATCAGGTATCCATCTGCGTCAAAGACAGCGGCGGCCCTTACAGCTACGATTTTACCGGTGAGCTGATTGCGGCAGCAAAAGCAAACGAAATCGACTATGCGGCGGATGTTTACCCGCACTACGGCTCTGACGTGGAGGCAACGCTCCGCGGCGGCGCAGACGCACGCCATGCCCTGATCGGCGCCGGTGTGTACGCATCCCATGGATATGAAAGAAGCCATGTGGACGGCGTGAAGAATACGCTGGAACTGCTTGCGGCGTATCTGGACAAATAAAAATAAGAACAAGTGAGAGAATTGCATGAGAAAATTAGCATTGCCAGAAGAAGTGCTGCTCCAGATTGAGCAGCCTGCGCGATACATTGGAAATGAATTCAACAGTGTCGTAAAAGACAAAGAGAAAGTAGCCCTGCGCGGCGCATTCCTGTTCCCGGATGTGTATGAGATCGGTATGTCCCACCTTGGCATCCAGATCCTGTACGATATGTTCAACAAACGCGAGGACATGTGGTGCGAGCGAGTTTATTCCCCATGGCCGGATCTGGACCGCGTGATGCGTGAACAGAACATTCCGCTGTTCGGTCTGGAATCCCAGGAGCCGGTGAAAAACGAAGATTTCCTGTTCATCACCCTGCAGTATGAGATGTGTTATACAAACGTTCTGCAGGCGCTCGACCTTGCCGGAATCCCGCTGCATGCGGTGGAGCGCACCGACGAGGACCCGATCGTCATCGGCGGCGGCCCGTGTACGTACAACCCGGAGCCGATCGCTCCGTTCTTCGATCTGTTTTACATCGGAGAGGGTGAGGTTGTGTACGACCAGCTTTTCGACACGTATCTGGAAAATAAAAAGAACGGCGGAACCCGTCTGGATTTTCTGAAAAAGGCATGCCAGATCCCGGGCATTTACGTACCGCAGTTCTATGAAGTAACGTACCACGAGGATGGAACCGTTGCAGCCTTTACGCCGTCCATCCCGGAAGCGCCGGAAAAGATCAAAAAACAGCTTGTCATGGATATGACCGAGGCAACGTATCCGGAGAAACCGGTCGTGCCGTTTATCAAGGCAACACAGGACCGTGTCGTTCTGGAGATCCAGCGCGGCTGTATCCGCGGCTGCCGTTTCTGCCAGGCGGGTATGGTGTACCGTCCGACAAGAGAGCGCGATGTGGAGAAGTTAAAAGAACTTGCGACCCATATGCTGCGCAATACCGGCCACGATGAGATTTCGTTGAGTTCTTTGAGCTCGAGTGATTACAGCCATCTTCCGGAGCTTGTCAACTATCTGATCGACAGCTGCCCGGAAAAAGGTGTCAATATTTCCCTTCCGTCTCTTCGAATCGACGCATTTTCCCTCGATGTTATGAGCAAGGTACAGGATATCAAAAAGAGCAGCCTGACCTTCGCACCGGAGGCGGGAAGCCAGCGGATGCGGAATGTTATTAATAAAGGTCTGACCGAGGAAGTCATTCTCGACGGAGCCGGTAAAGCGTTTGAGGGCGGCTGGAATAAAGTAAAACTGTACTTCATGCTGGGCCTTCCGACCGAGACCGAGGATGATATCAAAGGAATTGCGCATCTGGCGGAAAAGATTGCAGAGCGTTACTATGAGATTCCGAAAGATCAGAGAAACGGAAAATGCCAGATTACGGCAAGCTCCTCGTTCTTTATTCCAAAGCCGTTCACCCCGTTCCAGTGGGCACCGATGAACACGGAGAGGGAGTTTCTTGACAAAGCGGCGATTGTAAAGGCAGAGGTCCGCGCACAGCTGAATCAGAAGAGCATCCGTTACATTTATCATGAGGCAGATATTTCCCTTCTGGAGGGATTCCTTGCACGCGGCGATCGGAAATGTGCCGAAGTTATCGAAAAAGCGTACCGAAAAGGTGCTATTTTCGATGCCTGGTCCGAGTATTTCCGGAAAGATGCCTGGGAAGAAGCGTTTGCAGAGACCGGCATTGACATTATGTTCTATGCCTGCCGTGAGCGCAGCACCGATGAGATCCTTCCGTGGGATTTCCTTGATATCGGTGTGACGAAAAAATTCCTGATCCGCGAATGGGAACGGGCACAGAAAGAAAACGTTACCCCGAACTGTAAGATGCAGTGTTCCGGCTGCGGAGCAAAATCATTCGGAGGAGGTGTCTGCTATGAAAATCAGAATTAAGTTTGCCAAAACAGGTGTGATGAAATTTGTGGGTCATCTGGATGTGATGCGTTACTTCCAGAAAGCAATCCGCCGTGCAGAACTTCCGATCGCTTATTCCGAGGGCTTCAGCCCGCACATGCTGCTGTCGTTTGCTTCTCCGCTCGGTGTCGGCATCAGCAGCACCGGTGAATATTTCGATATGGTGCTCGCGGAAGATATGAAAACCGACGAGATTGTAAAACGTCTGAATGCGACGATGGTTGAGGGAATGGAAGTCGTTTCCGCCCGCCATGTGCCGGATGGAAAAGCAAGCAAGGCAATGTCTCTCGTGGCAGGAGCCGATTATCTCGTGCAGTTCCGTGAGGGAAAAATGCCGGAGATCGATCTGGAAACGAAAGTGCCGGAGTTTTTCGCACTTCCGCAGATTGAGATCATGCGAAAGACAAAACGAAGCGAAAAGCTGACCGATATCCGCCCGTGGATTTACGATATGCAAGTAAAGAAAAGCGGTGTCTGGATGCAGCTCTCCACCGGAAGTGTTTCGAACCTGAAACCGGAGCTCGTGATGAAAGCTTTCTGCAAATGGTGCGGGGTTGAACTTCCGCCGTTTGCATGCACGATTCTGCGCGAGGAAGTTTACGCAGACATTGGAACGGAAGAAGAGCGAAAGCTGGTTCCGCTGGAAGCGTTAGGAGAAGAAGTTGAGTAAACGAATTGTCATTGCCCATCTGCCGTGGGAGGGAAAAGATTACCTGGTACACACGCTGACGGAAGGAGAAAGACCGGTCGAACTGACGGTCCTCTGCAGGGAGAAGGAAACGCTGCTTGGCAATATCTATGTTGGCCGGGTGGAAAAACTGGCGCCCGGGATCCGCGGGGCATTTGTCTCGTTTGCGGAGCAGCAGAGCTGTTTTCTTGATCTGTCCCGTGTAAAAGAAGGGTATCTTCTGAAAAAAGCACTGGGAACGGAACTGCATATCGGGGATGAAATTGTCGTGCAGATCCAGCGGGAAGCGCAGAAAACGAAGCTTCCGTCGGCGACAGCAGAACTTTCTCTTTCGGGAAGTGCCCTGGCACTCTATTATGGAAAGCCGGAAATCTCATGCTCGGGACGCCTTCTGCCGGAGCAGAAAAAACGGTTAAAAGAACTGGGAAGTCGGATCTTTCCAGAGCTTTCCGGCGGAAGCCTTCCGTTTGGCGTGATCTTCCGCACCGCATCCGCTGATGCTTCGGAAGAAGAGATCCGGCAGGAATATCTCGAGCTGTCCGAAAAGCTCGCGCGGATTGTCCAGTATGGAACGATGCGGAGCCTGTACTCCTGCCTGTATCGGGCGTCAGATGCCGTGCTGGAGCTCGTCAAACGGTATGCACCGTCAGTTTCAGAACTTGTGACAGATGACAGAGAAACGTATGAGATCTGCAGAGAATATCTGGAGCGCCATGATTTTCACGACTGCCGCCTGACCTGGTATGAGGACCAGCTTACCACGCTGGCAAAGAAAGAAAATCTCGAATATCACGTAAAACAGGCACTCGACAAACGTGTGGAACTGCCCTCCGGCGGATTCCTCGTGATCGAACCGACCGAAGCGCTGACCGCGATCGATGTGAACAGCGGAAAGCAGCTCGGCGGACGGAAAAATACGTTTCTGTACAGCGTAAACCAGGAGGCAGCCCGCGAAATCGCCCGCCAGATCCGCCTGCGCGGGATTTCCGGTCTGATCCTGGTTGACTTTATCAACATGCCGGAAAAAGATCAGGAGGAGCGCCTTCTCGGCTTCCTGCAGGGTCTTGTGCGGGAAGATCCCGTTCCGACCAAAGTTGTGGATATGACGGCGCTTCATCTCGTGGAACTGACGAGAAAGAAAATCCGCCGGCCGCTGGCAGAACAGATGAAATGACGGTAACCTTACAAAGGAGGAATGAATATGGAACCACAAAAGAAACCGATTCGCCTCAATGAAAATGATACCCCATATCTTTACGAACCCTTTCGAAACCAGATGCCGGCAAAACGGCCGCATCCGGCGGAAAAAGAAAAGATACTGAAACCATGGCAGGGCCTGCTGGTGTTTGCCTTTCTGATGGTTCTTTTTAATCTCGCCGGAATCCCGCTGGTTCTTGCAGGCGGTATGTATGGAAATGCGCTGGACGAGATCATTGTATTTCTGATCGGATCCATTCTCGTCGTACGGGCACTTCATATTCCGTTAAAAGAAGTGTTCCCATTAAAAAAGCCGGATGGAGCCGGAATCCTCGGAACCATTCTGATGTGGTATGTGACGTACCGCGGTGTGCTTGCCCTTTTCCTTCTGATGGAATGGATTTTCCCGCAGGAATACGCAAGCCTCTCGGAATCCATGGACAGCAGTATGGCTGGCCTTTCCTATTTCGGCGAGCTGATTGTCGTTGCGCTGACACCGGCCATCTGTGAAGAAGCACTGCACCGCGGTCTTCTGCAGTACAGCCTGCGCGGAATCAAAAAGAAATGGGTGATGCTGCTTCTGATGGGCGTTTATTTTGGCGCTTTCCACATGAGCATCGTCCGTTTTCTTCCGATGATGATGATGGGAATCGTTCTCTCGTATGTGCGGATGAAGACCGACAACATGTTTTACAGCTCGCTGTTCCATTTCGTCCATAACGCATCGACGATTGTGGCGAGCATTGCGGCAAGCTTCCTCTATATGTTCTCGCAGGGGAACGCAGCAGCAGGCAGCGGATACGCAACGGAAACGTACATCGGCATGTATCTGATCGAAGCGGCGCTGATGCCGATCGGTCTTTATATGGGAAGCCGTCTTCTGATGTACCAGCAGACAAAAAGCGAAGGATTTTTCCCGAAGGAGAGAAGAAAAAAGACCATTGCAAAAATCGTAATTCCGACCATTCTGCTGATCCTTGGCGGACTGTTTTTCCTTGGTATTGGTATGATGTAAAAAGAATCAAAAGCAGTTTGGGCAATTTTGCAGAAATGTCCAAGCCGGGTAGAAAACAGGTACGATTTATGATAGAATAACAGCAAATCAGGCGTTACACGATATTACAGAAAGGAAAAGCTGTTTCTCTAAAAAGAGACAGCAGGAATAAGAACTATGGCAAGAACAGCTATTGCTACCGACAGCAACAGCGGTATTACACAGAGTCAGGCGAAAGAGCTGGGCGTTTTTGTCCTTCCGATGCCTTTCTTCATGCGCGGAAAAATCCAGTTTGAGGATATCGACCTGACACAGGAACAGTTTTACGAGATTCTGGCAGAGGATGCGGCTGTTTCCACATCTCAGCCGTCTCCGGGAGATCTGATGGATTTCTGGAACAAAATTCTCGAAGAGTACGATGACATTGTTTACATTCCGATGTCAAGCGGCCTTTCCGCCTCCTGTGATACAGCGACCGTGCTGTCCGAGGACTACGAAGGAAAAGTGCAGGTTGTCAACAACCAGAGAATCTCCGTTACGCAGCAGCAGTCCGTTCTGGATGCAAAGAAAATGGCAAACCGCGGCGTGGCAGCAAAAGACATCAAAGCAATTCTGGAAGAGGATGCGCTGGATGCAAGTATCTATATTATGGTAGATACGTTAAAATACCTGAAAAAAGGCGGCCGCATTACGCCGGCAGCAGCCATGATCGGAACCGTTTTAAATATCAAACCGGTGCTGACGATCCAGGGAGAGAAGCTTGACGCGTTTGAAAAAGCGCGCGGTGTGAAACAGGCAAAGAAAGCCATGATCAAGGCTATGAAAAAAGATATGGACAAACGCTTCGCAAAAGAGCGTGCAGCCGGCATCATGGGACTTCACATTGCCTATACCGCAAACGACAAAGAAGTAATCGATGGATGGATTGCCGAAGTAAAAGAAGCCTTCCCGGATTTTGAAGTCGATGCGCATCCGCTGTCCTTAAGCGTTGCCTGCCACATCGGACCTGGCGCACTGGCAATTGCATGCGAAAAAAAATCTGCAATTTCCTGAAAAATACTATTGACAAACAGCAGACGTGATGATATATTGTAGAAGTATGCCGCACAGAGAGGTAAAAGAGTCGAAAGACCACCGAATCTGGCGAGTAATTGATAGGGAGGTGCCATATGTACGCAATTATTGCAACAGGTGGTAAACAGTACAAGGTAGCTGAAGGCGATGTTATCCGAGTAGAGAAACTTGGCGTTGAAGCTGGAGAAACCGTAACTTTTGATCAGGTACTTGCAGTAAGCAATGACGGACTGAAAGTTGGCGAGGACGTTAAAAATGCATCCGTAACCGCATCTGTAGTTGGAAACGGTAAAGGCAAAAAAGTTATCGTTTACAAGTATAAGAGAAAAACTGGTTATCATAAGAAAAACGGTCACAGACAGCAGTACACTGAAGTGAAGATTGAAAAAATCAACGCTTAAGTCTTATGATTTGTATAACCGTAACAGAGTCTGACGGCGAGTACATCTCCGTGGAGTCAAACGGTCATGCAGGCTATGCAGAGGAAGGGCAGGATATCATCTGTGCCGCTGTTTCCGCATTGATTGTAAACACCGTAAATTCCGTGGAAACATTGACAGAGGATCTGATTATAAGTGAGGCTGGAGATGGATACGTGTATTTTTCATTCCCGAATGGGTATTCTGAAAGTACCGCACTTCTTGTAAAATCACTTTTGCTGGGCCTCGAAAGTATCCGCCGCGATTATGGAGCACAATACTTAGAGATCGCATTCAAGGAGGTGTAATACCATGTTAAATATGAACCTTCAGATTTTCGCTCATAAAAAAGGAGTTGGTTCTACCAAGAACGGTAGAGATTCCGAGTCCAAGAGATTAGGAGCAAAAAGAGCTGACGGACAGGTTGTAAAGGCTGGAAACATTCTTTACAGACAGCGTGGAACCAAGATTCATCCAGGCGTGAACGTAGGAATCGGAAAAGACGATACCTTATTCGCTATGGTTGACGGACGCGTAGCTTTCGAAAGAAAAGGACGTGACAAAAAACAGGTTTCCGTATATCCGGTAGCAACAGAAGAGTAAGACAAAGGTGCGGCTTCAAATCTTAAGAGGTTTGAAGCCGTTTTTGTTAATAATAATTAAAGGTCCAACAGACCGATTTGGATTTAGATAAAACAAGACAGGAGAATACCATGTTTGCAGACAGAGCAAAAATTCTGATCCGCTCCGGTAAGGGCGGAGACGGACATGTCAGTTTCCGCAGAGAGCTTTTTGTACCGAACGGCGGGCCGGACGGCGGCGATGGCGGCAAAGGCGGAGACGTTATTTTTGAAGTTGACGAAGGACTGAATACACTGGTTGATTACCGCCACAGAAGAAAGTTTTCTGCTACCGACGGCGAGCCGGGCGGAAAACGCAGATGCCATGGCGGAAACGGCGCAGATATTGTCCTGAAAGTACCGGAAGGAACCGTCATTATGGACGCTGCGAGCGGAAAAGTCATCGCAGATATGTCCGGTGAAAACCGCCGTCAGGTTGTATTAAAAGGCGGAAAAGGCGGAAACGGAAATATGCATTACGCAACCGCTACCATGCAGGTTCCGAAATACGCCCAGCCAGGCCAGCCGGCACAGGAGCTGGAAGTAAGAATGGAACTGAAAGTCATCGCGGACGTCGGACTCGTCGGCTTCCCGAACGTTGGAAAATCGACCCTGCTTTCCCGCGTGACAAATGCAGAACCGAAAATTGCAAATTATCACTTTACCACGCTTTCCCCGAACCTCGGTGTCGTAGACCTTGAGGGCTGCAGCGGATTTGTTATCGCAGATATTCCGGGACTGATCGAGGGTGCATCGGAAGGAGTCGGCCTCGGCCATGAATTCCTGCGCCACATCGAAAGAACCCGCGTGATGATCCATGTAGTAGACGTTGCATCGACCGAGGGAAGAGATCCGGTGGATGATATCAACAAGATCAACAAAGAGCTCGAAGCCTATAACCCGGAGATCGCAAAACGCCCGCAGATCATCGCGGCCAATAAGACCGATGCGATCTATGTAGAAGAGGGCGAAGAGGATCCGGTGGAACGTCTGAAAAAAGAGTTCGAGCCGAAAGGCATCCCGGTTTATCCGATTTCTGCCGTCAGCGGAAAAGGCTTAAAAGAGCTTTTATATGCCGTACAGAAAAAACTCGATGAGCTTCCGAAAGAGCGTATGGTCTTCGAACAGGAATTCTTCCCGGAGGATATGCTTCTTGCCGAGAACCTGCCGTACACCGTCGAGCAGGACCCGGAGGACGAGCACCGCTTTATCATCGAGGGACCGAAGATCGAAAAAATGCTCGGCTACACCAATCTGGATTCCGAGAAAGGTTTTGCTTTCTTCCAGCGGTTCTTAAAAGATACCGGTATCTTAGACGAACTCGAGCAGGCCGGCATCCAGGAAGGCGATACCGTCAAGATGTATGGATTTGAATTTGATTATTATAAATAGAACGAATAAATAACGAAGGAGGAGACGTATGACCAGCAAGCAGAGAGCATACCTGAAAGGCCTTGCCATGACCATGGAACCGATCCTGCAGGTAGGAAAAAGCAGCATCACGCCGGAGCATACCGCTGCTGTAGCAGAGGCACTTGAGGCGAGAGAACTGATTAAAATCAATGTACTGCAGAACTGCCTCGATGATCCAAGAGAGATCGCAGAAGTTCTGGCAGAACGCACCAATTCCCAGGTCGTACAGGTGATCGGCAAAAAGATCGTGCTGTACAAAGAGGGCAAAAAAGAGAAAAAGAAAATTCAGCTTCCGAAATAATCCGCAGGAAAGAACCGCCGGGACCGGAGCATACCGCTGCAGTTCCGGCGCTTTTTGAGGAAAACGTATGGAAAAGACAAACAGAAAAATTGGCATTATGGGAGGCACTTTCGATCCCATTCATATCGGTCATCTGATCCTTGGCGAGGCGGCGTACGAGCAGTTCGGGCTTGATGAAGTCTGGTTCCTTCCGGCCGGAAATCCGCCACATAAGCGGAACAGGGCGGGACAGGCAAAGGATGCACAGCGTGTCGAGATGGTGCGCCGTGCCATCGCATCCAATCCGCATTTTGTGCTCTGCACCAAAGAGATGGAAGATGAGGGCTATACCTACAGTTATCGGACGCTTGAGGCGATGCGGAAGGAACATCCGGGCACGGAGTTTTACTTTATCATTGGAGCGGATTCCCTGTTCTATTTTGATGAGTGGAAAAATCCAGAGCGGATCTGCGCCGCGGCAAAGATCCTTGTGGCGACCAGGGATCGGGCAAAAGAGAAAGAGCTTCTGGCCTGTATGGAACGAAATGCAAAAAAACTTCACGGTACCTTTCTGAAACTCGACACACCGAATCTGGATGTTTCTTCCCACGAACTGCGGGAATGGATCCGGGAAGGAAAATCCGTGAAATACTATCTGCCGGATTCTGTGATTTCCTACATTCAGGAGCAGAAAATCTATCAGGATTAGAGGAAGAGCAGGATGGAACAGTACGATTTATGGAAACTGGACAAAAAACTCCAGAAGGAAGTCGATGAAGACCGCTATCATCACACGCTCGGTGTGATGTTTACCGCAGCATCCATGGCGATGGTATGGGGCGAGGATCTCGAAAAAGCCCGTGTCGCGGGACTGCTTCACGACTGTGCAAAATGCATTCCGAATAAGAAAAAAATCACCATGTGTGAGAAAAATAAGATTGAAATCACTGAGTTTGAGCGGAACAATCCGTTTTTGATCCATGCCAAGCTCGGTGCATTTCTGGCGAAGGACAAGTATAAGGTGGAAGATCCGGAGATCTTAAGTGCCATCACCTGGCATACGACAGGAAAAGAAGATATGACATTGCTGGAGAAGATCATCTATATCGCAGATTATATCGAACCGGCACGAAACAAGGCACCGCACCTTACCCGCCTTCGGAAGCTGGCATTCACCGATATCGACGAATGCATGTATGAAATTTTAAAAGACAGTATGGCGTATCTGTCGGAAAACCCGAAGACGATGGATCCGATGACGGAGCAGGCATATCAGTTCTATGAGGCACTGCACCGGGGACGGACGGCAAAGGAGGAAGCATAAATGAGCGAAGCAAAACAGACTGCAAAACTTGCACTGGAAGCACTGGAAGATAAAAAAGCAATGGATGTCCGCATTCTGGACATTACCCATGTTTCGACTCTGGCAGATTATTTCATGATCGCCAGCGGAAGCAACCGCAACCAGGTACAGGCGATGGCAGACAATGTAGAGGAGGTACTCGGAAAAGCCGGCGTACATCCAAAACAGATCGAAGGCTATCAGACCGCAAACTGGATTCTGATGGACTACGGCGATGTTGTCATCCACATCTTTGATGAGGAGAACCGCCTGTTCTACGATCTGGAGAGAATCTGGAGAGACGGTAAAGTCGTAGAAAAAGAAGAGATTATGTAAGTTAGGTGGAAAAAGGCGCAGAAAATCCGGAACCGTGCAGAGAAAGGCGGACGGGTTCTCTGCGCCTTTCTGGTGTTTGGAACGCATATGATAAAGAAAAAGGGGAATATCACACGATGAAAAAAATAGAAAGCGGATCGCTTGCTGTGATGCTCGATGAAGAGACGCTGGGACTTAGGATCGAAAAAGACGGCGTTGTCTGGAATACGGATCCGAAAAAGACACCGGAACTGATTTTTGCAGAGGGAACATACCGTTTCCTGGATGCAGAGGAGATTTCCCATGAGGTCTATTCCTTCGGCGTCGGATGCGGCATCCGGAGCCATTATGTGGGATTTGCGGGAACACCGTATGCCTTCGAGACGATTATCTGGATCGAAGCTGTGGATGAAACACTCTGGATGGAGTGGATTCCGCTCTGCGAGGAGGGACTGCATCCGGTAAAGGTGCTGTGGCCGACGGCAATGGAGTTTACAAACGGGCGCGATGACTGGTATACACTCCTTACCGAGGGACAGGGACTTCTGATTCCGAATACCTGGAAGACGGAACTTGGAAAGCTTTCGTTTGACGGCAGATTTGAGACCTCCGGCGGCTATATGCCGTGGTTCGGCCAGGTGAAGGAAAGATGCGGCTATACAGCGATCTGTACAACACCGTGGAACGCTGGTTATCAGGCAGAGCACCCGGCAGGCGGCCCATATACCAGCGTGGGGGCATGGCTGGAGCCGAGCCTTGGAACAATGAATTACCGCCGCGTATTCCGTTATACGTTTTTAAATGACTGCGATTATAACGACCTCTGCAAAACGTACCGCCAGTATGTACGGGAACAGGGCCATCTGCGCACTTTGAAAGAAAAGGCAGTACAGAATCCGTCCATTCACGATCTTGTGGGAACGTGTTTTGTTCATACGGGAATCAAGACGGTTGTGCAGCCGGAGTCCGGCTTTTTCGATCCGCAGAATCCGGAGAAAAATAACCGCGTAGTGCCGTTTTCCGTGCGCGAACAGCAGATCCGCGAAATTCATGATCTCGGCGTAGAGAAAGTCTATCTTCATCTGGACGGCTGGGCAGAACCGGGGTATGACAACCAGCATCCGGACTACACACCGGCATGCCAAGCGGCCGGCGGATGGGAAGGCATGAAATCGCTTGTCGATACGATGCATGATTTCGGCTACAAATTCGGTATTCACGACCAGTACCGCGATTATTACCATGCAGCGCCGAGCTACGATGAAAATTATGCCTGCCGCCTTCCGGACGGAACGATACCGGGACACAGTTACTGGGCGGGCGGACCGCAGAGCTATCTCTGTGCAACGCAGGCACCGTTCTATGTAAAACGGAATTTTGCCGAACTGAAGAAAAACGGAATCCGGCTTGACGGTGCATACCTCGATGTGTTTACGTGCAACGAGGGCGACGAGTGCGCAAATCCGGAGCATGTGATGACGAGAAGAGACTGCTATACGTACCGCGGAAACTGCTTCGCCTGGCTGCTCTCACAGGGGATTCTCTCAAGTTCCGAGGAGGTCAGCGACTGGGCGGTTCCGTATCTGGTATTCTGCCATTATGCGCCGTACGACTTTATGCTGCGCCCGGCAGAGACACCGAAAAAAGGAATCCCGGTGCCGCTCTTTAATCTTGTGTATCATGACTGCGTAATTGAGCCGTGGATGATGGACCGTGTTTCAAAAGACGAGGACTATATGCTGTATGCGCTTCTTGCAGGCGGTGCACCGTATCTTGTACGGGACGGCGCATATCCGAATACAGATGGTGCATTTGACGGGGAGAAAATCAGTCTGGAAGAGATGACAGAAAGATGCCGCGTTGTAACGGAGCTGCATGAAAAAACGGCACTCCTGGAACTGGTACGTCACGAGTGTATGACGGCGGACGGAAGCGTACAGAAGAGTGAATTTTCCGATGGAACATATGTTATTTGTGACTTTGCAGAGCAGATATATGAAATCGGATACGGGGAATAAAAGAAAAGCGCCACATGTAGATTTTGTTCTTATAAAAATACAAGATTTTGTGGTTTTCCTTGTATTTTTTCAAGTGCATATCTTGCGCGGAAAGCAGAGATTTGTTATATTATGCATGCGGAGGTGTTCATGCCCGGTGCAAAGAAGATGCCGGAGCGTGACGAAACAAAATAACACCAGAAAGGAACAAATCAAATGAGAGAATTTGAACAGTGGGATGGCTTTACCGGAAGACTCTGGAAAGAAGGCATCGACGTACGTGACTTTATTCAGAACAACTATACTCCATATGACGGAGATGAGAAATTCCTGGAGGGACCAACAGAGGCTACAGACCGTCTGTGGGGCAAATTACAGGAACTCCAGAAAGAAGAGCGTGCAAAAGGCGGCGTTCTGGATATGGAGACAGACGTTGTAAGCGGAATCACAGCTTACGGCGCAGCATATATCGATGACAGCATGAAAGATCTGGAGCAGGTAGTTGGTCTTCAGACAGACAAACCGCTGAAACGTGCATTTATGCCGTATGGTGGAATTAAAATGGCTGAGCAGTCCTGCGAGACTTACGGCTACAAACCAAGCGAGAAGCTTCATGAAATTTTCACTAAATATCACAAAACACATAACCAGGGTGTATTCGACATCTACACACCAGAGATGCTGAAAGCCCGTCATAATAAAATCCTGACCGGTCTGCCGGATACCTATGGCCGTGGCCGTATCGTAGGCGACTATCGTCGTGTTGCTCTGTACGGTATTGATTACCTGATCGAGCGCAAAAAAGCAGACTTCGCTGCAACAAATCGTCAGGGAATGCGTCGTGGTGACTTCCAGTTAAGAGAAGAGATCGCTGACCAGGTCAGAGCACTGCAGGATATGAAAGTTATGGCACAGTCCTATGGCTATGACATTTCCGAGCCGGCTAAGAACGCAAGAGAAGCTGTTCAGTGGCTGTACTTCGGATACCTTGCAGCTATCAAAACTCAGAACGGTGCTGCAATGAGCGTTGGCCGTGTATCTACTTTCCTTGATATCTACATCGAAAGAGATATTGAAAAAGGAATCCTGACTGAGAAAGAAGCTCAGGAGCTGATCGATCATCTGGTAATGAAATTCCGTATGGTTAAATTCGCAAGAATTCCGTCTTACAATCAGCTGTTCTCCGGTGACCCGGTATGGGCTACTCTGGAAGTTGCCGGTATGGGAATCGACGGACGTTCTATCGTTACAAAGAACGATTTCCGTTTCCTGCATACACTGGAAAACATGGGACCGTCCCCAGAGCCGAACCTTACTGTTCTGTACTCTGAGAATCTTCCGGAAGCTTTCAAGAAATATGCAGCTCATATTTCTGTACAGACAAGCTCTATCCAGTATGAGAACGATGATGTAATGCGTCCGGTATGGGGCGATGATTACTCCATCTGCTGCTGTGTATCTGCTACCGAGACCGGTAAGGAGATCCAGTTCTTCGGCGCTCGTGCAAACCTTGCAAAATGCCTTCTGTACGCTATCAACGGCGGTAAAGACGAGAAGACAAAACAGCAGGTTGCTCCGGAATATCAGCCGATCACCAGCGAGTATCTGGACTATGATGAGGTTATGAAGAAATACGACGTTATGATGGACTGGCTGGCTCATCTGTACGTTGGAACTCTGAACATGATCCATTACATGCATGACAAATACTACTATGAGGCAGCAGAGATGGCTCTGATCGACACCGATGTAAGACGTACCTTCGCAACCGGTATCGCAGGATTCTCTCACGTAGTAGACTCCTTAAGCGCAATCAAATACGCTAAAGTTAAAGTTATCCGTGACGAAGAAGGAATGGCTGTTGACTTCGAGACAACCGGCGACTTCCCAAGATACGGCAACGACGATGACAGAGCAGACGAGATCGCTGTATGGCTGCTTCGTACCTTCATGGACAAACTGAAATACTGCCATACCTATCGTGATTCTGAGCCGACTACCTCTATCCTTACCATTACTTCCAACGTTGTATATGGTAAAGCAACTGGTTCTCTGCCGGACGGAAGAAAAGCCGGTGAGCCTCTGTCTCCAGGAGCTAACCCGTCTTACGGCGCAGAGAAGAGCGGACTTCTTGCTTCCCTGAACTCTGTAGCAAAACTGCCGTATGAGGACGCTCTGGACGGAATCTCCAACACCCAGACCATCAACCCGGGCGCACTTGGCCATAACGACGAAGAGCGTACCGAGAACCTGGTACACGTTCTGGACGGATACTTCGAGCAGGGTGCACATCACCTGAACGTAAACGTATTCGGAACCGAAAAACTGATCGACGCAATGGAGCACCCGGAGAAACCGGAGTATGCAAACTTCACGATCCGTGTATCCGGCTATGCAGTTAAATTCATCGACCTGACAAAAGAGCAGCAGATGGACGTAATTGCACGTACCTGCCATGATCATATGTAATTCGGATCTTGTTTCTATACGAGAAATAATTACAAAATAAATACAAAAAGACCCTGCAGCTGCAGAAATGTGGCTGTGGGGTCTTTTCATATATTAACTTTTAAAAGAAAGTCGCCTGATATGCGACATAAAATATGAAAAATGTGTTACTATAATACCAAATAAAACAGAATAAAAGGCGGTATAAGCATGGCGGATCAGAAGCTGATTGAAGAAGTAGGAAAATACATAGACAAGTATTATAAACCTGCATATAGTGATATCAAAATGGATAAGGAAATGCTGTCTGTATTCGAAAAGATAACGAAATATCGAGAAAAACGAGCAGAGGAAAAACGCTTACAGGAAAAAAATCTGGATATCGTTCAGATAGAAAAAGAAATTCCAGAAGAATTTGATGTTTCAACGATACAGAAGACAAAAATAAAAAAAGGGATGTCTTCTACCATGTCTGTAAACCGAAACATTGATCATCTAATGGATCAGATGGAAGAAACTGATCTGGATGATGGCGTGAAAGTAAATTATGAGAAATTCCAGGGAGTAGAAGTAGCTCAGGAAGGAAAGAAAGCATTAAAAGTGGATCTGCTGGCAAAACTTAAATGATGAAAAATTAAGAACTGTGGAAAAGAGAAAATGTAATGGTATTACAAGAGCGAGATTATACAAAATTTATTAGCGAAGAAGAAAAAAGTGCTTTTGAACTGGAAATGCAAATAGCAGGTAGAAGAGGGATAAAAAATAATAGAGAATTTCCAAGATTTTCTCATCCAGATGAAGCCGTTAGAGAATTTATATGGCATAAACGATCATTATTTCCAAATAATTATCTGCATTTATTAGAATATAAAAAATTAGACTTTGATGAAGAAGCAGATAATTATCATAAGATTATTTATGAAGCAAAAAATGAGCAGGAAATACAACAATATATAAAATTAAACCATAAATGGTTTATTCCTGGATCCATATTTCTAGATTACAATTTCGGTCATCATGATGCGTACTTATTCCCAGAACAGAAACTGGGGAATGAATATGCTGCTGATTATATGCTATTAGGAAAAAGTTCAGATGGATATAGTATTATCTTAGTTGAATTTGAAAAAGCAGATGTTCCATATTGCCGTACTATTGACAATATGGAAAGTGAAAGTGTAAGAAAAGGAATTACACAAATTAAAGATTGGCAAAGATGGATGGGACAATGTCGGGATTATTTTTTGAAGAATATAGGATTATCACAAAAAGGAATAGATGTTCCCATATATAGAATATTCTACTATTTGGTAGTGAGCAGAAGAGATTATATGAATGAAACGGTATGTGATATTAGAAGCCAAACGATGTATGATATGCATAATGTAAAAATTGTAACTTTTGACAGACTAGAAGATAATATCCGAAAATTGAAATCGTATCATACGTGGTAAGTATTTTTGAGGAGAGCAGATGGAAAAAAGAAAAATAGTATATTTTATAATTGCTGCGATCGCATTTCCTATTGCTATTGATTGGCTTGTTTTTTCAAATGCATTTCCAAGCCATATAACAAATGAAGCATGGGCCGGATTTCTGGGAAGTTATATTGGCGGTTTATGTACTATGGCTGCAGTATTTATTACTATTTCTGATAATAATAAGAAAATTAAAGAACAGGAAAAACAAAGAAAGCTACAGCAGGAAGAAGAAAAAAGATTAAACATACGACCATACTTAGATACACGTTATACTTATTTTGAACATGATGTAAAAATTGGCGATAATGATAGAATATTTGATATCGAGAATGAACATACAAGTATGGTACATTTTGATATTAGCCCCTCTAGGCGTAAACAAATTGAGATCACCAATAAAATGCAAGAATCAAGACTTTTGTGCGTTGATTATATCATCAGTAACGTGGGAGCGGGTAGTGCAATAAATATGGTAGCCACTGTTAATAATTTTAAAGAAAATATGGCAATTGCAAAGAATGAAACTGTTCAGCTGTTGTGTATAATATATATTAGGGATAATACACCATCAGATTTAAAAATTAAGCTGACATATAGTGATGTCGAAGAGCGTGGGAGATATGAAAAGGAAGAGATTATTCATATAGATATTGACGAAAATGGAGAACTTATTTCAAGAATGTTAAAAAGAGAGCAACAAAGAACAGTAGAAATAGGCAAAAAAGAGGTTAATGGTAATAAATAATAAATTTATGTGTTCCATTAGATTTTATTCAATACCAGCCTATTATTTGAAGAAATTTACAATGTCTAAATGAAATTTAAGTTATATGCGTAAAATTGGGCTTAGAATGAGGTGATGTCGAATGAGATTAAAAAATATCAAAATTTCCAATTACAGATGCTTCAAAGAAGCAGAGATTGATTTTGATGATCATATCACATTGGTGGTTGGTAAGAATGGAGCAGGTAAGACGGCAATACTGGATGCAGTAGCTGTCTCAGTTAGTACCTTTCTATTGGGGATAGATGGTGGCGTCAGCAGAAGCATTTTAAAGGATGATGCCAGATATGAGTTCCATGATTTAAACGGAACGATTGATCCACAGCATCAATTTCCGGTAAGTATCGAGAGTACTGGTGATTGCCTGAACCAGCAAAATGTGAAATGGATTCGTTCTTTGAATTCTGAAAGTGGCAAGACAACTATCAAAGATGCGGGTGAATTGACAGGACTTGCAAAGAAAGCACAGAATCAGATCATGACAGGAGATAAATCGCTGGTTCTTCCTCTGATTTCTTATTATGGAACCGGACGTTTGTATGCACAGAAGAAAGAAAAAAGAAATCTGAAATCTTTAACAGAATTTAAACGTCAGGTTGGCTACGTGGATTGTATGGCGGCAGAGTCTAATGAAAAGCTGATGTTGAACTGGTTTCAAATGCAGACACTGAAAAGCCTTCAGGAGCAGCAGAAAACAGGAATACTGGATAGACCATTGCTTCTGAAAACGGTTGAAAAAGCAATCTGCAGAAGTTTTGAGAGAATCAGCGGTGCACGAAATGCCAGCCTTATCTTCGATCTTGATACCCATAGACTGGTACTGGAATTTGAAACTGTAGATGGCAATGCACAGAAATTTGCGATGGACGAAATGAGTGATGGATATAAGAACACACTTAGCATGATCGGTGATATTGCCTATCGCATGGCAGTGTTAAATCCTACACTGGGAGATCAGGTGCTGGAAAAAACGTCTGGTGTTGTACTGATTGACGAAATTGATTTACATTTGCATCCGCAGTGGCAACAGACAATTTTAAGTGATCTCCATGCAATTTTCCCAGAGGTCCAGTTTATTGTCAGTTCTCACGCTCCGGCAGTTATCAATTCTGTCCCAAGAGAACAGATTCGGATTCTGGATCACGGAGAAATCTATATGCCTGCAGCACAGACCTATGGAAGAGATGCCAATTCTATCTTACGAGAGGTTATGAATGTATCAGAGCGTCCGGCTGACATCAAGCAGCGTATGGACTTATTCTATGCGTATATGGATGAAAATAATTACAAAGAAGCAGATAAGATTTTGACGGAGATCGAGGCGATTGTTGGAACAACAGATCCGGATGTTGCGGCAGCAAGGACATCTCTGGATTTGGAGAGAATATTGGGGGAATAGAGTATGATCGTTATAAAAAGGGGAAAAGAACCCAATAGTCTTCTGAAATTCCGTAAAGAAAATCCAGATGCAGATTATGAGTCTGATATGCCTACAGAGGTATTAAAAGACATCCGAGAACAGATGTGGGAAGAACAGAGATGCCTGTGTGCATATTGTATGAAGAAGATTGAGGCTCCAAGTGTTGTAAAAATTGAACATTGCAGGCCGAGACATCCACAGGATGAACAGGAGCATGATAAAAAGGCAACGCTGGACTTTAAATGGATGCTTGGCGTGTGCTATGGAAACAGTCTGGTGCGAGGCGTGAAGCCAGAAGATAAAACCTGTGATGCACACAGGGGCAATACAGAGCTTACAGTGAATCCGTTTGATGAAATGTCTGTCAGAAAGATTAAGTATAAAGCGGATGGCAGTATTTATTCAGAGGATGCAGAAATCAATAAAGATGTGACAGAAACATTGAACTTGAATTGCCAGGCACTTTCGTTACCACAGACACGGAAAAATGTTTTGATGGCAGAGAAGAACAGAATCATGAGAAAATGCAGAGGCAAATCACAGGATGCATTCATGCGTGAACTGGAACGTACTTATGCAAGTCTCGTGCAGGAAAGAAATCTGACACCATATTGTGGAATTATTATTTCTTGGCTTGAGAGCAAATTAAAGATATCATAAACTGTGCAGGTATTTGGCATAAATAAACTTGAAGGTGAAAAGATGGATTTACAAAATATACAAGATCAGTTAAATACTGAATTTTCTAAAGAAGATACCCGGATTATATTCTGGTTTGATGATAAAGGAGAATATGAAGACGAAGTATCTGAGTTACAGTTGGATAATGCAAAATTACATATTTTGGATGGAACAAACTGGTTTTATTCCAAATGGTTATTAAATGAATCAGATACAGAGAATAAGTATCTTGTATATGCACCATTTCCAAAACCAAGTGATGCAGAGAATCCATTGGCAGATATGTATTATTACTCGGTTCCGTATTACACGGACCGAGTATCCCAGATGTCACAAGAAATCGGAATTGATAACCGCTTTAAAGAACATCTGGCGCAGTACAGCAACTTCTGGAAAAACAAGAATCGTATTGAGAAGTTTAAAGAACTAGGCATAGACCATTTCAATGTGGAAACCATTGATATTGGTCTTATTGCCGTGCTTACAGATGTGAAAACTCCGAACTTTGAAGAGATTACAAGACAGTTACTATTAAACGACAGTGAAGCATACATGAAAGCACTTGAGGATAACGGACTTCTGGAAAAATTCTGGGAATTATGTGAGAAGTATTTCGGATATCAGTCTGAAAATTTGAATGTAGATGATCTGGCAGCATGTATGCTCTTGACTTATGCATCAGTAGCGCTGAAAGATACATTACCAGCTGTTTTGAAATCTTATGTATTGAAAAAGAAGAACGATGTGGTTGTATTTGTCCGTAATCTCATGGACAATGTACTTTATCAAGATGCGTATGATGCATTATCAGATAAAGTCGATAAGACATTACGAGTAGTAAGCAGAATCCGGGATGAACTGAAAAAGGATGCAGGCAAATCAAAAGATCAGTCTGCACAACTTCTGGATATTGCAAATTGTGATGCATTCAGAGAATTGGATAATATCTTAATTGACTGGGCACTGGATCAGTTGAATGATGAGATCCTGGATGCTCAGATTGATGGCATGAGTATTGCACAGATCGCAGAGCAGCGGACTGCAAAGTCCTGCCATTTTGGAAATGTATATAAAAACGAATATCAGGCAATCAAATATGCTTATCAGATGATGAAGGCAGTTTCTGTTTTAGAAGTGACCAGTGATATCAAGGCTATGGTGGCAGATTATCAGAAACAGACATATTTGATTGATTCTTATTATAGATGGTTTTACAGTGCTTACGACTGTATTGAAGATGCAGAGAGATTCTCAAAGGTAAGAGAGCGCATTGAGAATATGTATTCCTTTACTTATCTGCAGAAAGTAACACCGAAGTGGAATCAGGAATTGACAGATAATCTGATGCTAGATACCGGATTAAAACGTCAGAAAGACTTTTATCGGAATTACCTGAAGGCTTATGAAGGAAAGAACCGTGTTATCGTCATTATTTCTGATGCTTTTCGGTATGAATGTGCAAAAGAACTGATGGAACGATTGGAACTGGATGAAAAATGTACTCCGAAATTGGATTGTATGATAAGTAGCCTTCCTTCGGTAACATCAGTAGGAATGGCAAGTCTTTTACCGCACAATGAGTTGCAGGTAGATGAGAAATTGAATGTTACAGTAGACGGACAGAGTTGTGGGGATTTGGTATCTAGGGATAAGATAATAAAGAAACAGAATGAGAATAATGTGGCGTTGTCCTTTGATGAAGTAGCAAGTGCCAATAAAGAGAAAATTCGTGAATTGTTACAGAAGAAGAATATTGTATACATTTATCACAATCAGGTGGATGCCCGTGGGGATAAGCTTGCCAGTGAAAATGAAGTATTTACAGCTTGCTCCGAAGCAATTGAAGAGATCCATAAGCTGATTAAAAAATTGACTGGCTATATATCAGCACCGAAATTCTTTATTACAGCAGACCATGGCTTCCTGTACAAGAGAGACAAGTTACAGGAATTTGATAAAGTATCCTATGATCGAGAAATCTGTGCTTATTCTAACAAACGTTTCTTGCTTACAACACAGAAAGTAAGAGAACCGGGAATGAAGTCCAGATTAATGACATACATGAACAACTTGTATGTAACAACACCGATTGGAGCAGACATTTTCAAGGTAGCTGGTGGCGGACAGAATTATGTGCATGGTGGTTCTTCACTTCAGGAAATGCTGATTCCGATAATTGAGTTGACAACAAATACTAGAGCGGTTGCATATGATTACGTAGATGTGATTCTGACTTCTGTGAACCGAAAAGTGACAAATCTGATTACTTACTTTGATTTTATTCAGACAGAGAAAGTAACTGATACCATGAAAGCAAGAAGTCTAGTGGCATACTTTACGACGGAAGATGGAGAGAAGATATCTTTTGACGTACCGATTGTTGCGAACAGCCGGGAAGATACACCAGAGAAGAGAACATTCCATGAGAAATTTACATTGAAGTCCAGAGAATATAAGTATGGTGATAAGTATTATCTAGTGTTGGCAGATGCAAATGATGAGAAGAATATTTTACAGCAATATGAATTTATGATAGATATTGCATTTGTGGATGATTTTGGATTTTAGGAGACAATTTAATGCGATTTAATAAACATCAACGCGATATAATAAAAGCTATAAATAATAAAGAAGTATATGACATTGAGAGTTTTGTGAAAAAATTTAAGTTATATGAACATTTTATTGTTGATAAAGAAAAAATAAAGAAGGCTTTTGATGAATCAGAATCAGGAAAAGTATATCCTGTAGATGTAGTAAAAAATCTGTTGGAACATGAAAATAAAAGGAGAATTAGTGTTCCTGCAAAATTAGAATATACGGAAAATAAGAAAAAAGTTACATTTAATAATTGCTGTTATGAATATGATTTATGGGATGAAAAAGGCTTTTATATTGCAATAGATTATGATGAGATTGTAGGATTTATTTCTTTATGGGAGTATTTAAAACGAGAATTGGATGTATTTGAGGTAGAAAAAGAAGTTAGTAAAAGTGAAATAGAGTTGTTTTTTAGAAAATATAAGAAAACAACAAATACGCTGAACGATACAAATAATTACATACCCATTGTTCAAGAAGAACCATTTCCATTGATTGATAATAAACTTCAGAAGAAAGTTGGAGAGGCCGACTACAATGCAGTGAAAAGAAATGCGTATAATTACGTGGAAGAAGATGTTAAGATTGATAGCGAACAATTAAAGATGTTTTCTGTTTATTTAGATAAAAAGATTTTACCAACTCCTAGTTTAACAAAATACGTTTCAAATAAATACCGGACAGAAGATGAAAAAGCAACCAGACTTTCTCTGATAATAGCCATTGTTTCGATTATTATTTCCATATGTTCATCTCTATTTTCAGTATATGCTACGTTAAAAGTAGATCCATCGAATGATAATTTGAAAATCATTCAAGAAAAACTTGATAAAATAGAAGATAGTATTAGAGATGATATTGATAATAAGACCAAAATTGAAATTCATTTTAGCAAATAAAGAGGTGTGATATGGACGAGTTTAGTAGTGTACAAGAAAATTCAACAGAAGACAAGCGAGAAGAAATAAAGCAAAAACTCCGTCAATACTATGACGGTCGTATCGTTCGCAAGGATTTAACAAAGTCTATCCGTGAAGGGGCCAATGTTCCGGTATATGTACTGGAATATTTTCTCGGACAGTATTGTAATTCTGATGATGAAGAGATTATTGAAGAAGGTGTAGAGAACGTAAAGCGTATTTTGAGAGATAATTATGTGCGTCCGGATGAGGCACAGAAGATTCTCTCTCTTTTGCGTGAAAGAGGCAGCTATACAGTGATTGATCGTATTACGGATGTATTGAATACAAAGGAAGACCGTTATGAAGCGACATTCTCTAATCTGGGGGTAAAAGGAATTCCAATTCACCCGGATTATGTGAAAGACTATGATCGTCTGCTCTGTGGTGGTATCTGGTGTATCCTGCAGATGGAGTATGAGTTTATAGAGGAAGATAAGAAGAATACACAGCCAATCCGTATCCGTAAGTTGACACCGATCCAGATGCCGCATGTAGATATGGATGAAGTAAGAAATGGAAGAAAAGCATTTACAAAAGAGGAATGGATGGATATCCTGCTTCGCTCTACAGGATTGGAGCCGGAAAGCTTCAGTGAGAGAGCAAAGTGGCTTTTAATTGCACGTATGATTCCACTTGTAGAGAATAACTTCAATCTTTGTGAATTGGGACCACGTTCTACCGGTAAATCTTACATATATGAGCAGATTTCTCCAAACAGTATCCTGGTTGCCGGAGGACAGACAACCGTAGCCAATCTCTTCTACAACATGTCCAACCATACAGTAGGTCTTGTCGGTATGTGGGACTGTGTGGCTTTTGATGAGGTTGCCGGTATTAAGTTCAAAGATAAAGATGGTATCCAGATCATGAAAGGATATATGGCATCAGGAGCTTTTTCACGAGGAAAAGCAGAGATTCAGGCAAAGGCTTCCATGGTTTTCGTGGGAAATATCAACCAGAGTGTGGATACTCTTTTAAAAACATCCAGCTTATTTGATCCATTTCCACCGGAAATGGGTACTGATACAGCGTTCCTGGATCGTATGCATTGCTATATTCCAGGTTGGGAGATTCCCAAATACAGACCGGATTCATTCACCAACGATTATGGATTTATCACAGATTATCTGTCTGAGTTTATGCGTGAGCTTCGTAAGGACAGCTACAGTGATCTGATGGACAAGTATTTCCGTCTTGGAAACAACCTGAATCAGCGTGATACCATTGCAGTCCGCAAGATGATTTCCGGATTTACGAAACTGCTGTATCCAGATGGAGAGGTAACAAAAGAAGAATTACGTGAGATTGTGGAGATTTCACTGGAACTTCGCCGCAGAGTAAAAGAACAACTGAAGAAGATTGGTGGCATGGAGTTCTATGATGTGAATTTCTCTTATACAGATAATGATAGCTTTGAAGAGCATTATGTTTCCGTTCCAGAGCAGGGCGGCGGCAAGCTGATTCCAGAAGGCATGGGCAAACCTGGTTCTGTTTATACCGTTTCTAAATCAAAGACAGGAATGATTGGATGCTATATGCTGGAAACACAGATGATGCCGGGTAATGGAAAGCTGACCTGTACCGGTATTGGATCAGGAAAAGAACCGAAGGAAGCAACCAATACAGCGTTTAATTATCTGAAAGCGAATGGAAATCGTATTTCCGGTCAGATCAGTACCACTACAAAGGACTATATTATTAATTATCAGGATATGCAGGGCATTGGAATGACAGGAAACCTGGCATTGCCGACGCTGATTGTAATCTGTTCCGCAGCACTTGGAAAGACACCACTTAACAGTCTTGCGATTTTAGGTGAGATCAGTATCGGTGGTACCCTGATTAAAGTGGACGAATTGGCAAGTACTCTGCAAGTATGTTTGGACAGTGGAGCGAAGAAGGTGTTACTGCCAATTACTTCCGCAGGAGATCTGGGAACTGTACCATCTGATTTGGTTGGAGCATTTAGCCTGATTTTCTATTCTTCCGCAGAAGAAGCAGTATTTAAAGCTCTTGGTGTAGAGTAATTCTTGAACACAGCACAGTAGCAGATAAGAAGGTGATGAGTTATTTTTGAACAGGATTTTGAAGAGATGCTGCGGCAGCACCAGGCATCTCTGGACGATAGAAAGAAATTTACTGCATTGGTAAAGGACTTATTTCCAGCTCAGGCGAAGAATGTCAATTTACTGTTGATGGCATATAACATGGGAATTGCACAGGATATCCAGAGTGCATCCCATATCAATAATACCTTTGCTTTCCGATATGTGAAGCAGCTTATGGACGATTTTGGCATGAGTCGTGTCAATGCAGACTGGATTGTATCCGTATGGTGTTCCTGCTATGGAGGAAAAGCCTGCGATATTTCCATTCAGAAGCAGGGAAGTGGACCGGCGATTCAGGGAGAATCGTCATCTTCTGGCAGATCTTATGGGGATCTTTTTACATATGAGAAAAGCCGCAGGGGAAAAGGTCTTGCAGTGACTGGATTCCGTGGGGATAAGAATAAAACGATTATTTTCCAGAATAGATCCGGGAATACGTCGGTAGTGGAGATTGCAGATGATAGCTTCAGCAATTCTCCGACAGAGGAAGCCATTCTGACAGAAGGAATAGCGTATATTGGACGGAATGCTTTTTTGGGATGTAACAAACTACATCAGGTGGTATTGCCGATTAGTATCGAGGAGATTGAAGATTCAGCCTTTGAAAACTGTAGCAGTCTCAAATCAATCTCATTGCCGATGGCATTGAAGACAATCGGAGACGGTGCATTGAAAGGAACAGGCTTGCGGACCATCGAGATTCCGAAGAGTGTGTTCTGGTTAGGCGATGGATTGCTGGCAGACTGTCAGTCTATGGAGAGAGTGACAATTCCTGAGAATATAGGAAGAATCCCGGATCGTATGTTTGAAGGCTGTACCAATCTGAAAAAAGTAGAATTACATGAAAAACTGGGAGCTATTGGTGAACGTGCATTTTTCGGCTGTAGTTCTTTGGATTTCATTGTAATTCCGGACAGTGTAAAGCAGATTGGGCAGGACGCATTTACCAATACAGACAAGCAGTTTATTATTCAATGTTCTTTTGGGTCTTATGCAGAAGAATATGCAAGAAAGAACAAATTTAAATATCAGCTGGTATAGCATGAGTTTCAGATTGTCGCCTGTTATGCGACAACGAAAGAGAAGATTTACGGTATATTGACTGGGTAAAGAGGTGAGAGGATGGGACTTTTTGATACACTATTTGGAAATCGGAACCAGATTCCTACGGTGACAACGATTTTGCCGGATGCAGCGAGACAGGAGATCATTGCAGGCAGACTTCCAATTTTAAATACAGACAAACTGTTCCTGAAACGTGGAGAAAAGATTCACTTTATTGATAAGGCAATCAATATGGAGCAGAAAACAGTGAAAGAGTTCCGTCATGTGGGTGGAAGTGCCCCAGGATTGTTTGAGGGAACCAGATGGAGTTCCGGAAGAGGAAGAACGGTAGAGCATACAGAACTTGTGCAGCACCGGGGAATTCTATACATAACCAATCAGAGGATTGTGTTTCAGGCAACGGAATGGGGATTTGACAAGACTTATCGTTATCTGACCGCAATTACTCCATACAGCAATACTTGTGAGCTGCAGTTCGGGAATAAATCGTATTGCATGGTCGTGGCAGATGGAAATATAACCAATCAAGTATTACAACTGATTAAACAAAGGAGGAACATGATATAATGGATGAATTGTTAGCTGTACTTGAGAATATTTTAAGTGAATTGGAAGAAATGAATTCTAAATTAGAAGAAATAAAAGGGATTAGCATATATAACAGTATTTCAGATATATACGATAAGCTAGGAGAGATAGAAGAAAAAATGGAAAATATACAAGGAGACGAATTCCGTAAATCTTCTATGGCTGAGTTAAGTAAAAAGCTGGATGATGTAGTTTGGGAAATTAGTAATATTAACTCATGATAAAGAAATTTGTTTCGTCAAAGGGGTACTACTGAAATGGAAGGGCAGTTAAAAAATGGAACGATTCTCACTTCGGAGAGTGGAAACAAGTATGAGGTAATCAGTCTCCTGGGAGCCGGTGGACAGGGAGAAGTTTACGATGTGAAATGTGGCGGTAATCATTATGCACTGAAATGGTACTTTAAAGGCAGCGCCACTGAGCGTCAGAAAAAGATTCTGGAAACGATTATCGCAAAAGGTTCACCGGATGAAAGTTTTCTCTGGCCTATGGAGTTGATTGTGCCGGCGAAAAGTGATTTGTATGGTTATATCATGCCTCTTTGACCGAAAAATTATAAGAGTATCGTAGATCTGATGAAGAAACGTGTAAATCCGTCTTTTTACACTCTGTGCAGAACCGCTTTTAATCTGACTAGAGGCTATCAGAAGCTGCACGCTATGGGAGCAAAGTATCAGGACATTTCTTTCGGGAATCTGTTTTTTAATCCAGATAATGGAGATGTGCTGATTTGCGATAATGACAACGTATCTTTTGATAACAGCAAGCCAGGTGGAGTTCTTGGTACGCCAGGCTTTATGGCTCCAGAGATTGTAAGAGGAGAGAAGAGACCATCCAAAGATACAGATCGCTATTCGCTTTCGGTGCTGTTGTTCTATCTTTTTATGGTGAATCATCCACTGGAAGGAAAGCTGGAAGCAAGTATCCGCTGTATGGATATGGCAGCAAGAGTAAAGCTGTATGGCACAGATCCGGTGTTTATCTTTGATCCGAATAATAAGACAAACAGACCAGTGAAAGGAATTCATGATAACGCTACGATTTACTGGCCGTTATATCCGGAAAAGCTACGTCAGATGTTTACCAGGGCATTTACAGTTGGACTGAACGAGCCAAGCAAACGTATCACGGAGCCGGAATGGATGACAATGTTTTCCAATATGATGAGTAGAATGCTGCAGTGTTCCTGCGGTGCACAGCTTTTTTATGATGAAGATCTGGAAGCAAAGGGCGTAGCACATATCTGTTGGAACTGCGGAAAGGCAGTGCAGGTACCAAATAAGATTATCATTGGAAAGAACAGGGTACTGTTGAATCAGAATACGAAGCTGTTACGTCATCATGTTTACGATGATTTTGACATGGATACCGTAGTAGGTTCTGTTGTTCAGAATCCGAAGAATCCGGCACTCTGGGGGATTCGAAATGCGGACAAAGTAAACTGGACTTATCAGAAAGCAGATGGCGCGCAGATTCCGGTTGCCCCAGGAAAGACAGCTGGAATTGCAAAAGGTGTAAAAATTTTATTCCCTGAATCAGAATTGCAAAGGCAGTGAAAGTTCTTTTGAATGCGGTTGATGTAAAATGTATTGTTGTGATGGGTGATTCAGTAAAAAATGGACGGAGTGTGCCGCATGCATGGAATATTGTGGATATTGGAGCAGATCCATATCAGTTAGATGTTACCTGGGATATAGGTGCGATGGGGCAGAGCAAGCATCATATTGCATATGATTACTTTAATCTGACAGACGAGTTAATGAATCGGGATCACAAAGCAGAGAGTAGTTTACCGGAATGTAAAAGTAAAAAGGCAAATTATTATGTGCAGAGAGGCTGCTCTTTTCAGATGAGACACAGGCTTATGGCATATATAGACAAGCTGCTTGAACAGAATGAACAAATGTATGAATTCCGGGCAGAGGGCAGACTGAATAAAGTTGCGATAGAAAAGGAAGTAGCTGACCATATTGCACAGAGTTTACACGAGCAGGGAAGAGGCAGTGTTGGAATAAAAACGTGTTCTAACAGGAAGCTTGGAATATACCGTATTGAAATATCTTGAAGAGATAAAGAAACATATTTGAAGGGAAAGCTGACATCATGACGACCAAATCATATAACGGATTACATTTTCGATTGTTAATTCCAGAGATGCTGGAATATGCAAATCGATTCGAGTTTTCTACAAAGTTTATGTATAAAGATATAGGCGTGGATGTGGATACTGTATTTGAAAAAGCAGTTTGTACAGATCACATGAATACAGTATATGAATCCCAAAGGAATTATTGCATATTACAGCACAAAAAGAGTAAAAACTTTAATGTCACCGTTTACAAGAAAGAAAAGAAATTTTTGTTAAGAGATGCTGTAATTGATTTTGTCTTTTTATGCAGCAATTACCAAAGGGTAGTAGTTTCATATCAAGTTGGCTTAGACCATAAGCTGTCGCTAAAACAAATTGCCATGTATAAAATGGCAGAAGATGAATACAGGAACACACTCGAAATTATTAAGAAAATTTTGGAAGTCGATGTCGTTTCAACAGAAAACTATAAAGTAGAAAAAAATACACAACAGTTGTTGGTGGGACAAGAATCCCTTTATTATTCGAACCCCAATATACAACAATATTCCGATGAGCTGCGTAGGGAAATCCATTATCTGAAAATGGGACGTGGTAAAAAGTATAAAATCGTTAATGGTGTGAAAATTAATAAGGATGATAAGGGAATTTATACATACTCTTTCGAATTAGAAACAGAACTGCATCTTCCAGATGATGCACCAGTTGTAGTAGATACTGCGACTGGATTTCATGCTGTTGGAAGTGTATTGATGTGTGAAGATTTTCAAATTATGCTGTTGTTGGATCACGATTTGAAGGATAACGTATTAACAGCATATTTGATGGTTGAACCATGGAAATTATTGGAAGCGCTGAATAAAAAAATTCTTTCATTAAATCCAAATGTTCACGAAATAGCGATTGAGCTTTTAGATCAGGGACCGAAACTGTCAACACTTGAAGATATTTCGGCAGTGAAAAAAGGACAGTCAGAAGTATTCTGCAAATTGGAGCAGGATGATATTGTCGTAGTATGGGGGCCGCCGGGAACAGGAAAGACATATACGATGTCACAAATAGCAAAAGCATATGTCAAACAAGGAAAATCCGTTTTAATTGTTTCACATAGTAATGTTTCTGTAGACGGAGTGATAAAAAAGATTGTTCAGATACTTGATCCTGATATGGAGCAGGACTTAAGAGATGGGAAAATACTTCGTTATGGTTATGTACGGGATGAGAAACTTTCCAAGCATCCATACGCAACATCTTTTAATTTTACGTTAAGTAAGTGTACGCGTCTAGCAGTGGAACTGGATACATGTACGTTAAAGCGGGATGAACTGAAGGCAAAGAAAAAAGAAAAATCAAAAGAATATGATGAGATAGAGAAAAAAATTAAACACGTACGAAATGATATACGGAAGGAAGAAAAACAATATGCTGAACGGGCACAGCTGATTGGAACAACCATATCATGTGCAACAGTGGATCCGATTTTTGATTCAAAACAGTTTGACCTGGTTATGTTTGATGAGGTTTCCATGGCGTATGTACCGCAGGTAATTGCAGCGGCTGCATTATCAAAAGGAAAGTTCTTATGCGTTGGAGATTTTAGACAGCTGGCACCTATTTCACAATGTCCGGATTCACAACTGTTAAAGAAAGATATCTTTTCTTATCTGAAAATCATTGACGGCACCGGGCATATGTATTGGCATCCATGGCTCGTCATGCTGAATGAACAAAGACGTATGCATCCGGATATCGCAGGATTCTCCAATAAATACATATATAAACGACTGCTGCAAAATCATAAAAGCGTAGAAGATTCCAGAAATGCTATTGTGCAAGCATTTCCTTTACCTGGGGATGCAATGAACCTGATTGATATTGCTGGAACTTACTGCGCCGCTGATAAAAATACAGATGGATCAAGATTTAATATACTTAGTGCAATTATTGCGTTTTCAACAGCGGTATGTGCTAGTCAGCAAACCGTAGAAAATGTAGGAATCATTACTCCATATGCAGCTCAGACTCGGCTGATTCGAGCAATGTTAAAGGATTATACTACACGGAAGGAAAGTCGAATCAGCTGTGCGACGGTACACCAGTTTCAGGGATCCGAGTCAGATATCATTATATTTGATGCGGTGGAAAGCTATCCCAAATCGGCAGTAGGATATTTAATGGGAAAGGATCCAGATAATATTGCGAGACTGATCAACGTTGCAGTTACGCGTGCAAAAGGAAAACTGATTACCGTTGCAAATGATAAGTTTTGGGATAATCTATACACTGGAACCAACCACATATTTTATAAATTATTAAATTACATAAAAGATGGACATAATGTAGTGTCCAACCACAGCAAAACATTGCTACCCTACCTGGAAAACAATAGCCCCGGACAAACCATACAATTATATACGAACGAGGATGCTGCAATTTTTATGCTTGAGAATGATCTTGAGAAAGCCAAAGGAAGAGTTGTAATTTCATTACCAAGTGGAAAATTAAGGGACACAAATGATAAAATCATTGGAGCGATTGATAAAGTTCATGCCCGTGGAATAGATATTTTGATGAAATCAAACAAGTGTGCAGAACTTCCAGATACCTGGAAAAAATATTGTGTCGGAACAGAAAATGCAACATTTCCATTGATTGTAATTGATGATGAGACAGCATGGTATGGTATACCAACTGCGGATTGGAATTTTAAAGTAGATAAATCATCTTCTTTATTGACTGTTGTTCATGTTATGGTTAGAATGAAAGGAAAAAATACAATAGAAATGGTCAAAGCATTAACAGAACTGGAATCTGTTCGGGCAGGTGCTAATATAAGAATATTAGGGAATAAAGAAAATATTAATTCTCAAAGAAGGAAGGATTCTTTAGCAGATGAAACAGACTCCGCAGGATTGGCAGCGTTTGTGGAAGAAAAGGAGTTCTGTCCAGAATGTAAAAATCATATGATTCTTACAAAAAATCAAAGAGGAACAGCTTATATAAGATGTTCCAATAAAAATTGCAAAAAGATGAAATATTTAACAACAGATCTAATGAATTGGTATATAGAAAGTTATAATGTAAAATGCCCGAAAAATGATGGCGGTGAATGGAAGGGGATTCTTGGAAAGTATGGACCTTGCATCAAATGCAGTAAAGGACATTTTCTAAAACCAGAAGAAATTTAGGTGAAATATACATTGAAATAATGCTTTGAGGTGATGGAATGAAATTAAAAAATATCAAGATTTCTAATTATAGATGTTTCAAAAAAGCAGAGATTGATTTTGATGACCATATTACATTAGTAGTTGGCAAAAATGGCGCAGGCAAGACGGCAATACTGGATACCATAGCCGTATCAGTCAGCACATTTCTGTTAGGCATTGATGGCGGTGTAAGCAGAAGCATTTTAAAGGAGGATGCCAGATATGAGTTTCATAATTTAAATGGAACGATTGATCCTCAGCATCAGTTTCCGGTTATTATTGAAACTATGGGGAATTGCTTAAATCGGTCGGATATAAAGTGGACTCGTTCTTTGAACTCCGAAAGTGGCAAGACAACCGTCAAGGAGGCTGGAGAATTAACAGGTCTTGCGAAGAAAGCACAAAATCAGATCATGACAGGAGATAAGTCACTGGTGCTTCCTTTGATCTCTTATTATGGAACGGGTCGATTATATGCCCAAAAGAAAGAGAAGAGAAATCTGAAATCTTTAACAGAGTTTAAACGCCAAGTCGGTTACGTGGATTGTATGGCAGCAGAGTCCAATGAAAAGCTGATGTTGAACTGGTTTCAGATGCAGACATTGAAAAGTCTTCAGGCGCAACAGAAGACGGGTATGCTGGAAAGACCACTGCTCCTGAAAATGGTTGAAAAAGCAATCTGCAGAAGTTTTGAGCGAATCAGCGATGCACGAAATACCAGCCTTTTCTTTGATCTTGATACCCATAGACTGGTACTGGAATTTGAGTCTGCAGATGGCAGTGCACAGAAATTCGCAATGGATGAAATGAGCGATGGATATAAAAATACACTGAGTATGATCGGCGATATTGCCTATCGTATGGCAGTGTTAAATCCTACACTTGGGGATCAGGTTCTGGAAAAGACACCGGGAGTTGTATTAATTGATGAGATTGATTTACATTTGCATCCACAATGGCAGCAGACGATTTTAAGTGACCTCCATGCAATCTTCCCAGAGATTCAGTTCATTGTCAGTTCTCATGCGCCAGCGGTTATCAACTCTGTTCCAAGAGAGCAGATCCGGATTCTGGATCATGGAGAAATCTATATGCCTGCAGCACAGACTTATGGAAGAGATGCTAATTCTATATTGCGTGAGGTTATGAATGTATCAGAACGTCCGGCTGAGATTAAACAGCGTATGGACTTGTTCTATGCATATATGGATGAAAATAACTACAAAGAAGCAGACAGGGTTTTAACGGAGATTGAAACAATTGTCGGAACAACAGATCCGGATATCGCAGCGGCAAGGACATCTCTGGATTTAGAGAGAATATTGGGGGAATAGTGTATGATCGTTGTAAAAAGAGGAAAAGAACCCAATAGTCTTCTGAAATTCCGCAAAGAAAATCCGGATGCAGATTATGAGTCGGATATGCCTACGAACGTATTAAAAGATATCCGGGAACAGATGTGGAAAGAGCAGAAATGCTTGTGTGCATATTGTATGAAGAAAATTGCTGCTCCTAGTGTTATGAGAATCGAACATTGCAGGCCGAGACATCCAGGAAACGAACAGGAGCATGATAAAAAGGCGACGTTGGATTTTAAATGGATGCTTGGTGTGTGTTATGGAAACAGTATTGTGCGAGGCGTAAAACCAGAAGATAAAACCTGTGATGCACATAGGGGTAATACAGAGCTTACGGTGAATCCTTTTGATGAAATGTCTGTCAGAAAGATTAAATATAAAGCGGACGGCAGAATTTACTCGGATGATGTGGATATCAATAAAGATGTGACAGAAACATTGAACTTGAATTGCCAGGCACTTTCGCTGCCACAGACACGGAAAAATGTTTTGATGGCGGAGAAGAATAGAATTATGAGAAAGTGCAGAGGCAAATCACAGGATACATTTATGCGTGAGCTGGAACGCACTTATGCAAGTCTTATGCAGGAAAGAAATTTGACACCGTATTGTGGAATTATCATTTCCTGGCTTGAGCGTAAATTGAAGATATCATAAACTGTGCGGAGAGTGAATACGGAAAATTCACTGTGCCTGAATTCAGTGGTTTTATTCGACGGCTTCCTGTGTATACAGAATGGCAGAAGGAGAACAGCAAAACAAGAAAGCGTTAGAACTTAAAATGAAACGGGCGAGAGCGTGTGCAGAGAAATCTGAACATTCTCTAGCTCGTTTTCTTTGGTTTCCATTAAAAACCACTTGATTCCAAACGAATAAAATGAGAAAATTTATCAGATCCGATACGCTAATTGAAAAACTTTTATCAAGTAATTCATAGCGTAAGTTACGAGTTAATGTTATAATACCAAAGTTAGAATTTCCTAACATAAGAAAAAATGGAGTTTTATTTATGAAAAAGAAAATTGTTGCAGCATTTTGTCTTGCCATGGTAATGACGGTCGGCGGATGTTCCGGTGCGGGGACAGCAGCGCAGCCGGAGAGCAGTGAAAGTCAGACACAGCCGGCGTCTGTTTCGGAGTCTTCGAGCAGTTCTGACGCTTCGGAAGAGAATTCCACGCAGAAATCCGCATCATCCACAGCTTCTTCCGATGCCGCAGATGCATCGAGCAGCCGAGATATTTTTGCGATGGATACGTACATGACGGTCACTGCCTATGGTCCGAATGCAGAAACGGCTGTAGATCAGGCGCAGCAGGAGATTGAGCGGCTGGATGCACTTCTGTCGACCGGAGAGGAGACGAGTGAAGTAGCGCAGATCAATGCAAACGGCGGCGGAACCTTATCGGAGGATACCACCTATCTACTGGAACGCTCGCTGGATCTGTATGACAGCACAAACGGCGTTTTCGACATCGCAATTTATCCGATCATGGACGCCTGGGGTTTTACAACCGGAAATTATACGGTTCCTTCGGATGAGACGATCGAAAGTCTCCTTCCACTGACCGATGCCAATGACATTCTTTACGACAAGGACAGCGCATCGATCAGCTTTGCCAAGGACGGCATGAAAATCGACTTCGGCGGAATCGCAAAGGGTTATACATCCGGCAGAATTGCGGATATTTACCGGGAATGCGGTGTGACGAGCGGGCTCATCAACCTCGGTGGAAACGTTCAGGTTGTCGGCACGAAAATGGATGGCAGCAAATGGCGTGTTGCCGTGCAGAGTCCGGAAGCGGAGGATGATTATCTCGGCATTCTCTCGACGGCCGACCGGGCGGTTATTACTTCTGGCGGCTATGAGCGGTATTTCGAACAGGACGGCATGAAATATCATCACATCATCGACCCATCGACCGGTCATCCGGCAAATAACGGTCTGGTGTCGGTGACGATCGTAAGTGCTGACGGAACACTGGCAGATGGTCTTTCAACTTCTCTTTTCATCATGGGAAAGGACAAGGCGGCCGAATACTGGCGTGCACACAGCGATGAATTTGACACCATTCTGGAGGATGAGGACGGCGTTCTGTATGTAACCGAAGGAATTGCTGACGATTTCACATCCGATCACGAGACAAACATTATCAGGAAAGACGGTGATACATAACCATGGGAAAATGGAAAAAACTGACAGCATTTGCACCGGCTCTCGCGGCAGTTATCGTAGCAGCCTGCGCCGGTATTTCGCTGAACGGCTACACTGCACCGGTTTACGCCGTAGAGCAGCCGGAGGCATTGGTGACACCGGAGCCGGAACAGGATACCGATGCAGCGGAAAAGAAAGATGATACAAAAAAGAAGGACGATACCAAAAAGACAACCGATACCGAAGCAGAACTTGTCGCAGCCGTCGGTTCCGGCAGCTTTGAGCTGGCGGACGGAACGTACGAAGGAAGCGGAACAGGTTTTGGCGGTACGATTACAGTCTCTGTCGTATTGAAAGACAAAATGATTCAGTCGATCTCGATTGTAAGCGCTCCCGGCGAGGACGCAGCTTTCCTGAACCGTGCGAAGGGAGTTATCGACCGTATCATCGCATCCCAGAGTGTGGATGTGGACACGGTTTCCGGTGCAACTTTCAGTTCAAAAGGTATCCTTGCAGCCGTGAAAAATGCACTGACCGGTCAGGAGGACACTTCAGAACCGGCATCCGCATCAGGAACGGCAGGCGGCGGAGCCTCTGCCGGCGGAACAATTACGGTATCTAAAATTGAAGAGCCGGCTGCCTACCGGGATGGAACGTATTACGGAAGCGGAACAGGATTTGGCGGCACAATGAAAGTCTGCGTTGTTGTCAGCGGCGGAAAAATTGCTTCGATTGATATTGTGGAAAACAGCGATACGCCAAGCTACCTTTCCAGTGCTTCCTCTCTGATTTCGGCGATTATCTCAACACAGAGTACGAATGTGGATACGGTCTCCGGCGCGACATACAGCTCCCGCGGTATTATTGAAGCTGTGCGGAATGCCTTAAGTCAGGCTGCAGTGAACGGGTCTTCCAGTACAAACGGAGGAAGCCAGGGCAATACAAACAACGGAAACAACAGTCAGAATAACGGCCAGAACAATAACAACTCGTCTGCATCCAAGGGAAGTTTTCCTTATCAGGACGGAATTTATTACGGAACGGCTGCCGGTTTCCAGGGAGACATCAAAGTGGCGGTAGCCCTGCAGGATCAGACGATCAAAGCGGTACTGATTCTGGAAAACGAAGATGACGAGACATTCTTCAACCGTGCCAAAGTCGTAGCGGACCGCATCGTAGACGGACAGAAAACCGATGTGGATCTCGTATCCGGCGCAACGTACAGCTCCCGCGGCATCCAGAACGCAGTAAAACAGGCGCTGGAAAATGCGAAGAAAGCAACAAACGGCGAGACCGTTCCGGATAACGGAACGAGCAGCGGCGGAACCACAACGATTCCGGAAGGAAAATTCCCATACGAGGAAGGCATTTACTACGGAACCGGCGAGGGCTATCTGGGAGACATTACAACGGCAGTTGTCATTCAGGATGAGACGATCAAGGCAATTCTCGTGACCGAGAGTGAAGATGACGAAGCATTCTTAAAACGCGCAAAACAGACAGCAAAGGACGTTGTGAAAAACCAGACACTGGAAGTCGACACCGTTTCCGGCGCAACATACAGCTCCAGGGGAATTCTTGCGGCAATCGAGGAAGCTTTAAAAGAGGCAGAACGCGTAACTGAGGAAAAGAAAAATCCAACCCCGACGCCAACGGTAACTCCGACACCGACGGAAACACCAACCCCGACCGAAACCCCAGAGCCAACTGAGACGCCAACACCACCCCCGACGGAAACTCCGGAACAAAAGATCTATCAGGACGGCGAATACACAGCGATTGCCGTCTGCGAGCCGGATGAAGATGAAGATTTTACCGCTTATCAGCTTTCCGTGACGGTAACAATTGAAAACGATAAAATCGTAGCGTTAAGCAACATCACCGGTGACGGAGACAGTCAGAATGCCTCCTACATCCGCCGCGCATCCGAAGGAACCTCCAAAATCAAAGGCGTTTCCGCTCAGATTCTGGAAACCGGAACGCTTGAGAACATCGACACCGTTTCCCGTGCAACCTGCTCCTCAAAAGCCATTCTTGAGGCATGCCGGAATGCGCTGGATGCTGCGAAAGTAACGCAATAAAGGGGAAAACAGATGAGACAATTGATTGTTCGTTTTTTGAATGTCGCTGTCATTGCTGCTGTTCTGATCGGCTACAATACCGTACTCGATAAAAGAGACAAAGAGGATCAGATTGCGCGGCTCTCGGCAGAGCTTGAGACGACCCAGCTTCAGAAGGAAAATCTGCAGGCCGCAGCAGCTGCATCCAACACGGCGGATACGGCTGCAAGTGAAGCAGCAGAAGCAGAAGGTCAGTACGTGGACGGTACGTATGACGGTGAAGCTGACGGCTTCGGCGGCACCATTGCAGTTGAAGTAACCGTAGAGGGCGGCCAGATTACCGATCTTGCCATCACATCCGCCGACGGCGAGGACAGTGCGTATCTGTCAAACGCGGAGGCGATCATTCCAAAGATTATTGAGGCACAGTCCGCCGATGTTGATACGATCAGCGGAGCAACATTCAGCTCCACCGGTATCAGAAATGCGGCGCAGGAAGCAATAGAAAAGGCGGAGAAATAACATGAAAAATTTAGATCTATCCACATTACCGGCAAAGAAGAGAAAACAGATCGTTTCCTGCCTGCGTGCCGGAATCCAGCTTTTATATTTCCTGTTTCTTCCGTCAGTATTTACTGCTGCATTTAACGGAGTGAAATACATTTTTACGCAGCTTGGACAGGGTGAAAAAATTGAGATGACCGCGTTTGTGTCGGCTCTGCTCCTTGTCTGTGCATTTACGATTGTTTTCGGCAGATTTTTCTGCGGTTTTGCATGCGCTTTTGGAAGTCTGGGGGATGCAATGCACGCAATTTATGGTATAATCTGTAAGAAACGTAAAAAGAAGCCCAGATGCATCAAACCGGAGCTGGCAAAAAAACTGGTACTGATCAAATACGGCATTCTGCTTCTGATTGCCCTTTGCTGCTTTGCAGGAGTTTATCAGAAAGCAAGAGGAACAAGCCCGTGGGATGTCTTTTCCATGCTGCATGCGGGAAATTTCCGACTTTCCTCTTATATTCCAGGCATTGTTCTTCTGGTGCTGATCCTGGTTGGCATGTTCTTTGAGGAGCGCTTTTTCTGCCGTTTCCTGTGCCCAATGGGAGCTGTCTTTTCTCTGCTTCCGATCCTGCCGTTCTTTACTCTGCACCGGAAACGCGAAAACTGCATCCGCGGCTGCAGCGCCTGCACGAGACAGTGCCCGTCAGCAGTGGAACTGCCATCCGATGGATCCGTGGAAATCTCCGGCGACTGTTTCCAGTGCCAGAAATGTATTGATACGTGTCCAAAAGGCAATATCCGCTGCGGGGTAAAGGAACTTCACGGAAATGAAATCCTCTTTACGCTGTTCCGTGCTGTATTTCTGCTGACACTGCTGTTATGGGCTGGCATCTGATTCAGAATAAGGAAAACTATATGAAGAAAAAAGATCTGATTCTGGCAGGCGCCGTTCTGCTCCTGGCTGGGATCCTTGCCCTGGCGCTTCGGCTGCCGAAAACGGAAAATGGAAATACCATGAAAGTCACGGTGGACGGCGAGGTCTACGGAACGTATTCACTCGCAGAAAATCAGACCGTGAAAATTCAGACGGGTCACGGAACGAATGTCCTGGTGATTGAAAACGGAAGTGCCCATATGGAAGAAGCTGACTGCCCGGACGGCTACTGCAAAAGACAGGGTACGATTTCCCGGGTAAATGAGACGATCGTGTGCCTGCCGCATAAGCTGGTTGCGGAGGTAGAAAGTGACGGATCCACAACGGACGACGCCGACGATGCGCCGGATGTGATTGTAAAATAATACCAGCTTAGAAGAAAGGAATTGGAATTTATGAGAGACAGCCGCACTGCAAGCAGAAAAATTGCCTTATGCGCCATGTTGATGGCACTTGCCATGATTTTCAGTTACGTGGAGGTACTGATCCCGATCAACCTCGGCGTTCCCGGCATTAAACTTGGTATTGCCAATCTGGTTGTCGTTGTCGGTCTCTTTTTCTTTCCTGCCGGGGAAGTCCTGATGATTTCCGTTGCCCGCATTCTTCTGATGGGCTATCTGTTTGGAAATGGAATGTCCATTCTTTACAGTCTTGCCGGCGGACTCCTGAGTTTTCTTGTGATGTTCTTACTGAAACATATCAAAGGATTCAGTATCACCGGCGTAAGTATTGCCGGCGGCGTGACGCACAATGTCGCGCAGATCTGCGTAGCGGCTCTCGTTGTACAGAACCGCAAACTGTTCTATTATTTACCGGCACTTCTCGTAGCCGGTGTCATTACCGGAATGCTGATCGGAATCCTTTCTGACCGCATTCTTTCGGCAGTAAAACGCGAAGGACGGAAGAGTTCTTCTCGGTAGGTACTGCACATCTAGTACCATTTATCTGTGCGGAGACAAAAATCGTTCCGCAAATTTCAAAGAAACATACAAATTAATAATAAAAAATCTCAATAAACAGTATCTGTGCGCTTTTGAGAAAAAATACTCAGTTAAGAGTTAGACAAAACGATCTAAAATTAGTAAAATGTTTTATAGTTAGTTAAAACAATTATTAATTAGTATAAACTAATGTAATAATAAATAACAGTTTTGCCCCTGTTTTTCCTGCAAAACTGTGGAAAAGGAAAAAGGAGGAAGTTATGATCAAAAGAAAAGAACTTCAGAAAAAATCATTAGCAGCCGTAATGGCAGCTTCCATGACCATGAGCCTGCTCCCGGGAACCGTACTGGCGGATTCCGCAAGCGGCGTGCTGGCAGATGGTACTTATGAGTCTACCGCTCATGTTACCAGAACAGCAGAAGACGATGAGGATGAGAATGCATGGGATGAATATGACGTTAATGTCAAAATCACAGTTGCAGACGGCAAATTTTCTGACATTGCAGTAACGCCTGGCTCTGGATACAATACAGAGAATGCCACATATTTCAAAAAAGCAGCTACAAACAGCAAAGGATTCAAAACGAAACTTCTTGGAAAAGATGCAACGATTGAAAACATTGAAGGATGGGATATTGTATCGGGTGCAACCAGAACTTCGAATGCAGTAAAAACCGCGGCTCTTGCAGCAACCCAAAAAGCAACCCCGACTCCAGAAGCAGTAGACACCACAGCACTTGAAAAAACAATCGCAGATGCCGAAGCATTAAAGGAAGCTGACTACACCGCAGACTCTTGGAAAGCTGTCCAGACTGCTCTTACCGCAGCAAAATCTGCTCTTTCTGCAAAAGAATCCCAGAGCGCTGTTGATACCGCGAAAGATGCGCTGAATACTGCAGTAAAAGGCCTTGTTAAAGCACCGACTCCGACGGCGACCCCGACAGCAACGCCAACCGCAACCCCAACGGCGACCCCGACCGAGACTCCAACTGAGCAGGTGGCTTACGTTCTGATGAACATTCCGTATGATGAATTTTATGCTACAGATGTAAACAACTCTGTTCCAGTGGATGTATTTTCTTCCGCAACGAAGAGCAAAACAAGAACAGCCACTCTTGCCGGTGGTTCTTATCATACCAATGCAGATGGAAGTGCAATCAATGGAATTACCTTCCCGGTTAAAGTAACAGGAGTGGATCTTTCCAAATTTAAGAAAGTAACAGATTCTGATTCTGTAAGTATTACAGTAACAAACCGTGGTCAGACATCTACACAGACATACACCGGAAAAGACGCCTTATTTGAAAACTCAGACTATGCATATTATGTATTAAGCGAAGCACCTTCTTACTACAAAGAAGCAACGGTAAATGCAGATGGCTCTCTTTCTTTTGGAAAAACAGTTGGAACTGCAATTGAACTGACCAATGTATCTCCGGAATTTATGACTGAATCAAGCTATGGAGATTATCAGCTGGATCTCGACGGACTGGAGAACACGATTGATGTTGGAACCGATCAGATCTATGGTGTTATTGTCAGCACGAAAGAAGGCAATGACTATGGTATGCGTCATGTGGAAAATATCTGGCGCGGAACAGAGCTGGCATGGTCAACTGGATTTACAACGCAGGTACATGGCTGCCCGACTTCTTCTGCACATTACAAGAGCATGATGGGACAGCATATCAATAAGGTTACGTATTATACCAGCAAAGGAATCTACACGATTCCAGTGAATGATATTTTTGTTCCAACAAAATTTGAGGCAAGTGTATCCGTAGAAGACGCTTCTCTTTCCGCTGGAAAGACAACGATGACCGTAACCGGACTTCCGGCTGATTATGATGCAGAATATTCCGTAGATGGTCTGGATGGATTTGCAGTAGACGGAAATACCATTTCTTATTCCGCAAATGCGAAAAAAGGAATGTATACTCTGACGATTCATGATAAAAAAGGTGTTTATGCAGATCTGACACAGAGCTTTACTCTGTATACAGATGCAATGCCGGCTGCTTACAACGAAAAAGGAAGTGCTCCGGCGCTTGTAAAAGCAGAGAATGCATCAGAAGATGACTTTGCTGATTATATCAAGAACATCACTTCGGTAAAAGTAAATGGAAAAGAATATGTAGCAACTGGAAAACGGAAAACAATTCTGATCAAAGAAGACGGTACGCTTGATCTGACAGCTGCCGCTTTTGCAGAAGGAAATAAATTTGAAATCGAAGTAACTGCAACAGGTTACAAGACGCTTTCCTTTACTTATGAGAAGAAAGAAACAACATATAAATATGTATATGCAGGTCTTGCCTGGGCTGAGTATTGGGCAGCAGAAGGAGTTCAGGCGGCAGGAAGCGACGCTGGTTCGGATGAAACTGACAGTCGCGAAGAAAGTGATAAAGGCGCTTTTGATGTTGTAACCCGTGCGACCACAAACCATGGACTGCACAGAGGAAGCTTCCAGTGCGCAGCGACTATCTACATGAAAGATGGCACAACCTATGATGTGGCATATTATACCGCAGCAACCACGGCAGTTCTGACCAACGGCGAGACCGTAACTTACGATAAGAGCCAGATTGATCATTATGAAGTAAAAGGTCTGAAATATGTGCCTGTAAAAGTTTCGGAAGATGATTACGAAGATTTCTGCAAAAAGCATGTTGTGGTAGAAAACGGCGGAACACTTTCCGGTGGATTTTCTGAAAATAAACTGCAGAGCTATACAGGCCTGGTTGCAGATGTAACAGAAAACACAAACGGTCTGAAGATAGCAGTGAAAAATGCAGATGGAAGCTTCTCCTTCTCTGCAAGAACAACAGGAAGTGAATCCGGAATCAAAGATCAGGCGCTGAAGACAGCTCCGGATGCTGAGACCGTAGGACTGACTGTGAAAGAAGCCAATGGTTCTTATGGAGAATTCCTTCGCGTAGATTTAACGGGAGATTACGGCGATCTGGCTGCTAATCTGCAGACCGTAACCTGGACTTATTACGGTGATGATTCCACTTATACGAATGCAAAAGCAACGTATGGAACAAAATTCGCAGCAGACAACTGGATGCATAAAGTAATGGGAATCCAGCTTGGCCTTACCGATTCCCTGCGCTGCACTTTACCGGAGGGAACGGATGGAACCGGTTATTGGAAGATTACGATTCATGCACTTGGCTATGCAGATGCTTCCTACACTTTTGAAGCAACCAAAGCGAATATTGTAGGAGCTGATCCGGTAGAGAGCACAGCAGCACTGGAAGAGGCAATTGCAAAGGCAGATGCACTGAATAAAGATCTTTACACGGAAACTTCCTGGAATAATATGCAGACAGAACTGGCAGAAGCAAAAGAAGCATTGGAGAAAAAACAGAGCCAGGGAACCGTAGACGAAGCAACAGAGCATCTGAATGCAGCAATCGAAGCACTTCAGTCCCAGTATGTATTAATGAACATTCCGTATGCTGAGTTCTATCAGGCAGAGGTTCATAACGATGTTCCAGTAGATGCATTTACTTCCGCAACCAAGAACAAAACAAGAACAGCCTCCCTTTCCGGCGGATCTTACCATGTGAATGCAGACGGAAGCGATATTACAGGTATCACCTTCCCGGTAAAAGTAACAGAGGATATGGATCTGAGCAAATACACGAAAGTGACAGATGAGGATTCTGTAGAAATCACCGTTACCAACCGTGGACAGACATCCACCACAACGTATGCCGGAAAAGATGCACTGTATGAGAATGCAAGCTATGCATATTACACTTTACATGAGGTTCCGTCTTATTACAAAGAAGCATCTGTAGATGCAGACGGCAATGTAACCTTTGGTGCTGTTCAGGGAACCGAGGCAGCAAAGCTGGAAAATGTAACGGCAGAGCTCTCCACTAACAGCAAATACGGTGATTATCAGCTGGATCTGGATGGTCTTACTGATACCATCAAAGCAGGCGAAGATACCGTATATGGTGTTGTTGTCAGCACAAAAGAGGGCAACGATTACGGAATGCGTCATCTGGAGAATATCTGGAGAGTGTCTGAGCTGGCATGGAGCACTGGATTTACGACAAGCGTTCATAACTGCCCGACCTCCTCGGAACATTACAAGAGCATGATGGGACAGACCATCAACAAAATTACCTATTACACCAGCAAGGGAATTTACGAAGTCGACGCAGATGTATATGTACCGGTTAAGTTTGCATATGAATTTTCTGTAGAGAATGCGTCTGTCACATCTGGAAATGCTTCTGTTAAACTGGAAGGGCTGCCGGATGATTACGATGCTGTCTATACAGTAGAAGGTCTGACGGGAACCGTGTCCGGTGATACTCTGTACTTCAAGAATGCAGAGAAAGGTTCTTATACATTGACTGTCAGCGATAAGAATGGTAAATATGCAGATCTTTCCGCAGACTTTATCCTTTACACGGAAGAGATGCCGGCAGCATTTAACGAAGATACGACAACACCGGGTCTGCTTAAGAACGGGGATGCAACAGATGAAGAGTTTGCAGATTATCTGAAGAACATTACCTCTGTTACTGTAAATGGAAAAGCATATGCAGCAAGCGGAAGAAGAGCTGTTGTACTGTTCAATGAGGATGGTTCCTTAAAGACAGATGCAGCACCGTTCGCAGAGGGCGATTCCTTTGAAATTACAGTTTCTTCACTGGGATATCAGGATCTTAGCTTCACCTGGAAGAAGTCAGCAGAAGAGCCGACTCCTACTCCTACAGAGACCCCAACCGTAACCCCGACCGAGACTCCGACTGTTACCCCGACGGAAACCCCGACCGTAACCCCAACAGAGACTCCGACGGTTACACCTACAACAGCACCAACCACAACCCCGACGACTGCTCCTACCACAATACCTACGACGCAACCGACGAAGACCCCGACAAGCACCCCGAAAGCAACATCTACTCCGCTTGCAAGTAATAAAGTATCCAATACTTCTACTTCCAAGAAGAGCGATAATGCAAAGACCGGTGATGCTACCAACATCTGGGGATGGGTAAGCATGGCAGTTGCATCTCTTGGTGCCGGCGGACTTGGATTCAAACTCCGCGGCAGAAAGAAAAACGAAGACGAAGAGTAATTCAGAACAAGATGACTGAAAAATTCTTCTGATCATAAGAACCCACAGCCCCTTCCGATCCAGATTTTCTAGCGGAGTGGGCTGTGGGTTTCTTTACATAAAAACAGAAAATTTTTTCTTGAAACAGAAGACAATTCGTGCGATGATAATACTGTGCTTTTTTGCACATGCAGCACAATGGAGGTGACTTAGAAAACATGACAGCAAAACTGTTGGAAAAACATATTACCGATACAATTCGGGAATGGCAGGTGAAGATCGGCTATGAGGGCGGTACGATGAAGCTCTACTACCCGGCGGAGTCCCTGCGCCGTTCCCTCTCTTTAGACGAAACAGAAGACCTGGATGCGGCACTTGCCGTGTTCTGTAAGGAAGTACAGCCGCGTCTTGGAACACTTGCGATTTCAGCGGTCAAGGACCGCTACTGTATGGAAATCCCGGAGGAGGGATGTTCTTATATCGAGCGGAAAATCCCTGTTCCGGAGCTCCTGCAGAACCTTCTGCAGGTGATCACAACGCCTGGAAACACAATGGAACAGGTTCGAAACTGCTTTTCTTCCTATGCAGAGAAAATGCATACTACCGTGGAAGAAAACGCATCCGAGGAGCATGAGATGGGCCATGTATTTTCTTTTTCAGACCCGTCTGTAGATGAATACTGTTACTGTGTTGAAGAAAATGAATTCGGCCTGACGTATCACCGTTTTTCACGGGAAGATTACGAGGCTTTATAAATAAAAGGAGGATATACACCATGGAATTTACAAAACTGCTGGAAGAAAGAAGAAGCATCCGCGCGTTTGATCCGGAGAAGCACGTAACCGCAGAGCAGATCCAGGAGATCGTACAGGCAGCGATTCAGGCACCATCCTGGAAAAACTCACAGACAACACGGTACTATGCCCTTGTAACACCGGAGAAAGTCGAAGAATTTTCCGCAAAATGCCTTCCAGAATTCAATCAGAAGAGTTCAAAGGGAGCCGCACTTGTCGTAACAGCATTCGTAAAAGACCGCTCCGGCTTCACGCAGGACGGAACACCGGACAATGAAGTCGGAAACGGCTGGGGCTATTACGATCTTGGCCTGCATGACGAAAACTTCATTCTGCGCGCAAGAGAACTTGGCCTCGACACCCTGATCATGGGTATCCGTGATGAGAAAGCTATCCGTGAAGCCCTCTCCATTCCGGAGAATGAGCTTCTTGGTGCTGTCATTGCTGTCGGCTACCGTGCCATCAACCCGGACAAGCCGAAACGTAAAACCGTGGACGATATCTTAAAACTGTTCTAAATCCGGCGCATCCGTGTGAAGACGTGCGCGGTACTTTCCAGGCGGGAATCCAAAGAACCGGGAAAACTGCTTGCTGAACGCATAGACATCGCCATATCCGACAAGACCGGCAATTTCCTTCATCGGTACGCCGCCCTCGAGAAGAATACGGGCCTGCTCCATTTTCTTCCTGGTGCGGTACCGTGCAGGAGAGACGCCGGTTTGTTTTTTAAATACTTTTCGAAACGTCTCATAACCGATCTGGAGTGACCGGGCAAGCTCTTCGAGAGAAATTTCTTCATCAAGATTCTGCGAGAGCATATCGCAGGCGGCCTCGATCGGATCCCGCTGCAGATTCACCCGGTGCGCATGGTAGCCGTACATTCGCAGAATCTCTTTTTCCATCTCCGGAATCCGCAAAGGCAGCAGACTGTCCGGTGTGGCCTTTAACGACTGCAGAATCTTCTGATACCGCTCGAGATCGCCGAGAAGCAGCTCTGCCTTTAACACCGGCTCCCGGTTCAGAACCGAAAGTGAGCAGAAAGAATCAAAAAACGGTTTCCCAATCGAGATAAAAAATTCCAGCCATTTCCCATCGGGGTCTACGCGTGTGGAATGCGGCACACCCGGCAGACGCTGGACCAGACTTCCCGCCTGCAGCGGATAGGAGGTGCCGTCCTCGGCAATATATTCCCCGCTCCCGCGCAGCAGCACGAAACAGCTGTAATACTCGTTCGAAAAATGATACTGCGAGCGGTCCGCCGTCTCTTTCCGCATAAAACCGCACGCCAGAATCCCGTTCTTCATTTCATTTCCAATACAGCGATAGATAACATCGCTCTTTTCTATTTTTGCAAGCAGATGTTCCGGTATCATACGACTTCTCCTTTGCTTTCCCATTTTGGATAAAAGAAACACCAGATCAACTATTTCTCATCCACGTGCAGTGTTTTATACTGAATCATAAGATAACTGCATGAATCTTCTGAAAATCCACAGATGTATTATATCACAGGAAAGTAAAAAAGGAACACCAATCTGGATAAAAAGAAGAGAGGCAGTCGGAAAATGCGAAAGCAAAGGCAAGGAGGGTTTCAAGAACATGAAACAGACAAGAGACTGGGAAAATCAGTATATAACGCAGAAAAATCGTTATCCGATGCATACGCCGTACGGTGCATATGAGACGGTAGAGCAGGCGCTCGCCGGAAAGCGGAACGCGTCACGCTTTGTAATGGATCTGAACGGAGACTGGAAATTCAAAATCTATCCGTCACCGGAAGCGGCGGAAGCATTTTATGAAGAGAATTTCGATCACGCAGCATGGGATACGATTCCGGTGCCGTCCAACTGGGAATTGCAGGGATATGGAAAGCCGGTTTACACCAATATGCTGTATCCGTTCAAACGGGAGGCAAACGGCGAAGCATTTGAGATCGAGATTACCAAAGGCACCTACGAGCTGAATGCGCCGTACGTACCGGAGAAAAATCTGACTGGCTGCTATTTCAGAACCTTTGAGGTTCCAACAGACTATATCGGCCGACAGCTTCTCATCGATTTCGGCGGTGTGGAGTCCTGCTTCTATCTCTGGGTCAACGGAAAACAGGTGGGGTATTCCCAGGACAGCAAAGTGAACGCGGAATTTGACATCACCGAATATGTGCAGGAAGGAACGAACACCCTCGCCGTACAGGTGATGCGCTACTGTGACGGTACTTACCTGGAAGATCAGGATTACTGGCATCTGTCCGGTATCTACCGCGATGTCCGCCTCGTATCGAAACCGGTGCAGCACATCCTGGACTACAAAGCAGAGACGCTGTTCACACACCCGGATTACACGAAAGCTACTCTCTCTGTCACGATCTGGCCGGACAACTCCAAACCGTTGTACGGCGAGTATCATGCCAAAGTGACGCTGTATGATGCAGAACAGCACAAAGTAACCGAGATGGCTTCGAGACCGTTTGCTGAGTGCGGCTTCTATCTGATGCCGAAATTTATCGCAACCGTTACTGCTCCGGTAGAGAACCCGGCACTCTGGACTGCAGAGACCCCGACACTTTACACCCTCGTTGTCGAGCTGCAGAACAAAGAGAATGAGACGGTTGATATCGAGAGCTGCAAGGTCGGCTTCCGTCAGGTGGAAATCAACAGCCGCGGTGTTCTGACCCTGAATGGCAAACGCCTTGTGATCCGAGGTGTTGACCGCCACGATTTTTGCGCCGAGACGGGACGTACCGTTTCTGAGGAGCAGATGCGAAAAGAAATTGCTGTGATGAAACGCCTGAATTTCAACGCTGTTCGTACCAGCCATTATCCGAATTCCGTGAAATGGTATGATCTGTGTGACGAGCTCGGCATTTACCTTGTCGACGAGGCAAATCTTGAGACGCACGGTTACGGCGGACAGCTCAGTGCATCCGCTGAGTGGACAGCCGCTTATCTGGAGCGTGCAACCCGTATGGTACTGCGTGATAAAAACCATCCTTCCATCGTCTTGTGGTCCCTTGGAAATGAATCCGGTGCCGGGGCGAATCATGCCGCGATGCACGGCTGGATCCGCGAATACGACAAAACAAGATACGTTCAGTATGAGTCCGGCAACCCGAAGAATAATATTTCCGACGTTATCTGCCCAATGTATCCGACGATGAGCTGGCTTGAGGATGTGATGGCAGATGATTCCGATCTCCGCCCGTTCATCATGTGCGAATATGCGTATGCAAAGAGCAACAGCAACGGAAACTTCAAGGAGTTCTGGGACTATGTCAATAAATACCCGCGTTTCCAGGGCGGCTTTATCTGGGATTTCGCGGACAAGGCGATTGCGATCCACGAGGAGGACGGAAATATCAAATACGGCTACGGCGGAGCGTTCGGAGAGGATGTGACCGATCCTGTTCCGGATATGTGTCTGAATGGTGTTGTCTTTGCCGATCTTTCCTATAAACCGGGCGCCTATGAGGTGAGAAACGGCCAGTCCCCGGTTACGATTGAGCAGGTGAAAAATCCATATACCGGCGAAACTATATGGGTGCTGGCAAACCGCTACCATACCCTCGATCTTTCTCATCTGCAGGTGCGTTATGAAATTGTGCAGAACGGCGAAACGCTTGCCAAAGGCAGCTATCCGACATTTTACACGGCAGCCGGAACAACAGAGACGCTTCCGCTTCCGGAGCTTCCGGAACAACTGCATGGCGAGGCGTATGTAAATTATTACGTTGAGCTTGCCCAAGATACCTTCTATGCACCGGCGGGAACAGAACTATACCGCCGTCAGATTCCGGTTACTACAGGTGTTTATCTGGCAGACGAGAAAACGATTGTGGAGAAACCACTGACCGTAGCGGAGGATGAAAATCATGTTCGCATCACCGGCGAAGAGACCGAAATTATCTTTGATAAAAAGACAGGTGAATTTACCAGATATCAGGCAAAGAGCGTTTCTTTTATGACCGGCGGAAAAGATGAATTTTATCGTGCCCCAACCGGTATTGATGAGGGAACCCATGAAAGTGATTACGATGATATCTGGCGCGCGGAAGGTCTGGATCGTCTGAAAAAGGAAGTACAGTCAGTATCGGCTGTCAGTGCCGGAAATCAGGTGCTTCTTGAAGTGCAGGCTTCCTATACCGCGGAGCCGGACAACGCAGTACTCTTTACCGCTCATACTCTGTATCGCATCGGCAGTGAGGGAATGGAGCTGAAAAACGAAGTAACAAACAACAGCGGCCTTGAGACCATCGCAAGAGTCGGACAGTCGTTCCGCTTCCCTGCAGCGTTTGATACGCTCACCTGGTATGGAAAAGGTCCCTGGGAGACGTATGCAGACCGAAAAGACGCAGCACTGATTGGGCTTTATACATCTTCTGTAGCAGAACAGCACGTTCCGTTTGTAGTACCGTGCGAATGCGGTGGCCATGAGGACACGCGGTTTGCCGCTCTTTCGGATGGAACACATACCGTTCAGATTGTGGGCAGTGATGATTTCCATTTCAGTGCACTTCCTTATTCTATAGCAGAATATCGAAAAGCCACATATGAGGAAGAACTTCCGGAGCAGACAACAGGAACCCGGCTGATCCTGGATGTAGCGCACGCAGGCCTTGGCGGAGATACCGGCTGGACGAAAAATATTCACTCGGAATATCGTGTATGCAAGGGAAGATACAGCTATACGTTCCGTTTCCATTTCGCATAAAAGAAAAAATCGGCCAACTGCCTATTGGATTCTTACGGAACAAATTACAGATTTCTCGTGAATGCTGCATATGATGAAAGGAAGAAAGCTATGAGGAAGCAGGATATTTGCCTGCTTTTTCATAGCTTTTTAAGTTAATCTCAAATTTAGCAAAAAATAGTTTAAATTAAGTTGGCAGTTATTTGCTATCATATTAACGTAATCTTAGATGTTAATAACGTCATAGAGGAACTAATAGATAAGTGACAGAAAGCAGGAAAGAACGTGGGACGAAGAAAGAAGGTCCGTCTGGAACAGATTGCAGAGGCAGTGGGATCAAGTGTTGAACTGTATCAAACGCATTAAATGACAGGAAAGGGGGTGGTGAAGAGCTTCGCAGCCGGATTAAGGAAACATAAAACGAATCGAAGGAGACACGCATCCGAAAGGAATTCGAATCGTGGAAGGCAGGGTGATCCAGGGAAACACGGTAAAAGGAAATAGAAATTGAGACAGGTGAAGAAAATGGGAAATGTAAAATTAAAAGACATACCCGAGGCATTGAATGTGAGTACAGTTACTGTCTCGAATGCATTTGCAGGAAGAAAAGGGGTAAGTGAAGAAGTCAGGAGCCAGGTGGTAGCAAAAGCTAAAGAACTTGGGTATGATCTGAAAAAATATACGAATAAAAGGCAGGGGTTTACGATCGGTGTGATTGTATCAGAACAATGCCTGGAACTTGGAGTTTCTTTTTACTGGAGCATGTATCAGAAAGTCGCGTATGCTGCATCGAAAAGTCAAAGCGTGACAATGCTTGAGGCATTGGGACAGGAAAATGAAGAAAAAGGGTTAAATATTAAAAAGTATTGTATAAGATATGCGATATGATACAGGTTATATCAAATTAGAGCATAACTTAAGATTAAACTTTAGTATACTTATTAAGCTTAAATTAATCGCATAAAAACGTGATAAAGCCATTTGCAATAAAGGGAAAATCCACAAAACTCAATGCGTAAAACTGTGCATGGTGTAGAAAATAAGCAAATATAGAACTTAATATTGAGAATAAGCGAAGTTAATGGTAGAATTAAATCAGCTTAAAAAGCAACAAAATAGAAAAAACATGAAATGTAAAGTTGCAAGTAAAGTGATCGCAGCCTCAATGGCAGTAGCAATGGTTATAACAATGGCTGGATGTGGAAGTAGCGGGAAAAAGGTTGAAGCAACAAAGATTGATGTGACTTTTGACCAGATCGAGTTCAGAAAGAATTACACAGATATTAAAGCAGACCTGAAGTTCCTTACTCATAAGACAGACGTCGTGGATACAAAGTTCAAAGAGTATGTAGAAGAGTTCCAGAAACTATACCCGAATGTAAACTTCAAATATGGAAATCAGACATTTGGAATCCCATCCATGGCGAATGTGCAGGGAATTGTTTACAACTGTTACTTGTATTTCCATCAAATGGAAGGCACGAAAAAGCCAGTAAAATGTATCTGAAATATGTCTCATTTGTCGTTTAACTCATATAATTGGAGAAAATGCAGATGCGAAAAAGAACAGATAACTGGTGAAAAACAGACTGGAGGAAAAACAAATGAAAGATGTAAATTTAAAAAGACTGAAAGATTGCATGAAAAGAGCTGAGGCAGGAGAAGAACTTACGATTGGATTTTTAGGTGGATCGATCACACAGGGAAGTCTTGCGACAACAATGGAGAATACGTATGCTTATCGTGTGTTTACGTGGTGGAAGCAGACGTTCCCAAAAGCAAACGTTCATTATGTGAATGGAGGAATCGGCGGAACAACTTCTCATTACGGAGTTTCCAGAGCAGTGACAGATGTATTAATGTATCAACCAGATTTTATAGTTGTTGATTTTAGTGTAAATGATGAGGCAGACATATTTTTCCAGGAAACGTATGAAGGAGTTGTCAGAAAACTGTTAAGCTGGGATTCAAAACCGGCAGTGGTTCTTTTGAATAATGTTTTTTATGATACTGGTCTGAATGCGCAGGAATATCATAACGAAGTTGGAAACTGGTATCAGGTGCCACATGTGAGTGTAAGAGATACGATTTATCAGCGAATGAAGGCTGGTGAATATATAAGGGAAGAACTTACACCAGATGGACTTCATCCAAATGATAAAGGACACAAACTTGTTGCAGAAGAAATTGAAAAATTCCTTGAAAGCGTGAAAGCAGAATTAGAAGTTGAGGAAAAAGAACCTGTTTTTCCGAAGGCAATGACGGAGAATGCATACGAGAATGCAAAACGCCTGACAATCCGTGAAATTTCACCAAAACTTTGCGGATTTCATGCAGATACGGAAGAGAAAACAGGACATCTTGATCATTTTAAAAATGGATGGATCGGAAAAAAAGCCGGGGATTCTATTCATTTTGAGGTGACTGCTTCCTGCATTGCAGTGCAGTATAGAAAAACAATACAGCTTCCTGCAGCAAGAGCAGAGCTTGTGTTAGATGGTGATAAAGAAAAATCTATCCTTTTGGATGGGAATTTCGATGAGGACTGGGGAGATTGTTTGTACCTTGAGAAAGTATTGCACCATGGAGAAAAGAAAATTCATACGGTAGATATAACAATTCTTCCGGAAGAGGTAACGGATACAACTCCATTTTATCTGATGTCATTAATTATTGCATAAGATTTTTGAAGGAGAGGATGCCGGAGATTGAGACAGCAGCACTTGGAAATGAAGCAGGAATGATCGGTGCAGCAAGTTTACTGTATGTAAAATATGGAGGGGATAAGATGAGAATTAATCCTGATAATAAAAAAATACGTTATAGCGGAAGGATCGACTGGAGAAATCCAAAAGAACCGATTTGGGTCTATCCATGTACATCAGCAGAGTTTAAATTCACAGGAAAATACCTGAAAATTTTCTTAAAAAACAAAAATGAATATTGGCAGAATTATCTTGGATGTATTTTAGATGGAGTGCAGTTGTGTTATTATCTGGATAACAAGAAAGAGAATGAAATAGAGATTCGTGTTCCGGAGAATGAAAATGGAGAACATCATGTCCTTTTCTTTAAACGTCAGGATTCTTGCCATGAGATGCACATCCTTGGATTTGAAATTGAAGACGGAGCAAAATTATTGGAACTTCCGGATGCACAGACAAGAAAAATTGAAGTTTACGGAGATTCTGTATCAGCAGGAGAAGTGACAGAAGCAGTGGATTATACAGGAAAGACGGATCCTGAACATCAGGGAGGTTATTCTAACAGCTGGTATTCCTATGCCTGGATGACAGCACGTATGCTGAATGCACAGATCCATGATATCGCACAGGGCGGAATTGCATTGATGGATGGACAAGGCTGGTTCCATGAGCCGGATCAGATTGGAATGGAAAGTGCCTGGAATAAAATCCGCTTCAATAAAACATTTGGTGAACTGACAGAATGGGATTTTAATCAGTATACACCGCAGGTTGTTGTCGTGGCAATTGGCCAGAATGATAATCATCCGTTTGATTACATGTCAGAAGACTATATGTGTGAGAAAGCAATTCTTTGGAGAGAACACTATACAGAATTTTTAAAAAAACTGCGTCAGGTATATCCGAAGGCATCGGTCGTCTGCTGTACGACATTGCTTGAGCATGACAGTTCTTGGGACAAAGCAATTGACGATGTAGTGGTTTCTATGGGAGACAGTAAAATTTCCCATTGTATCTTTAAAAGAAACGGAGCAGCGACTCCAGGACATCTCAGAATTCCAGAAACCTATGAGATGGCGAGAGAACTTGCTGATTATATAGAGAATCTGGGAATCGAGGAATGGAAATAATTAGAATAGTAGAGTAATAAGAGGAAGAAAGCAATGGAAAAAAAGATCGTTTTTTCAGAAAATTTTGTCTGGGGTGCAGCAACAAGTGCATATCAAATTGAAGGTGCAGTAAAAGAAGATGGAAAAGGTGAACACATCTGGGACGTGTATACAAAAGAACCGGGGAAAGATTCAGCGATCGGGTAACGCATTTCTTTACATTGAATGAACCACAGTGTTTTGTCGGACTTGGTTTCCTTACCGGAGAACATGCACCGGGAGTAAAAGTACCGCTGAGAGACACTTTTGAAATGGCACACAATGCCATGAAAGCACATGGAAGAGCGGTACAGATGCTCCGGGCTTATGGAAAACAGAAACTGATGATCGGATGTGCACCGACATCATCTGTCTGTTATCCGGAAACGGATCATCCGGAAGATATTGAGGCCGCAAGGAAAGCATATTTTTCCCTGCATGAGGATGATATATGAAAGATATCATAAGCCAATTTACATCACAGAGAACGGATTATCCTGCCATGATGTGATCTCATTAGATGGAAAAGTGCATGATCCAAACAGAATTGATTTTCTTGCAAGATATTTGCGAGAACTGAGAAAAGCAGCAGAGGAAGCGGATATCAGAGGATATTTCCAGTGGTCTTTGATGGATAATTTTGAATGGGCCAAAGGTTACTCAGATCGATTTGGACTCGTATATGTGAACTACAGAAATCAGGAGAGAATTATGAAAGATTCCGCATTCTGGTATAAACACGTGATAGAAACAAACGGAGCAGAATTATAAATGGAAATAAAAGATCCCTTTTGGGGTTTATTTAGTAGCGTTAATAATAAATGCTTGACAATTTATAAGGAGTGGTGTAGGGTAAAGGTGTCAAAGGAATTTCACCGGATCGGGTGTAATTCCGTTCACTATCCTATACGAAAAGAAGAGGTATTCATGATGAAAGAATTAAAGCCAATCAAAGAGGGTAAGGTACGCGAGATTTATGATAACGGCGACAGCCTGATCATGGTAGCAACCGACCGTATTAGCTGTTTTGATGTCATTCTGAACAATGTGGTAACAAAAAAAGGTACCGTTCTGACCCAGATGTCCAAATTCTGGTTCGATCTGACAGAAGACATCCTTCCGAATCATATGATCTCTGTAGACGTAAAAGACATGCCGGAATTTTTCCAGCAGGAGAAATTTGACGGAAACAGCATGATGTGCCGTAAGCTGGAAATGCTTCCTATCGAGTGCATTGTCCGCGGCTACATTACCGGAAGCGGCTGGGCAAGCTATCAGAAAACAGGAAAAGTATGTGGCATCGAGCTTCCGGAAGGATTAAAAGAATCTGACAAGCTTCCTGAGCCAATCTACACTCCGTCCACAAAGGCTGAAATCGGAGATCATGACGAAAATATCTCTTATGAGCAGAGCATCGCCCATCTGGAAAAATACTTCCCGGGAAAAGGAGCCGAGTATGCAGAGAAACTTCGCGACTACACCATCGCTCTGTATAAAAAATGTGCCGATTATGCTTTAAGCAAAGGCATTATCATTGCAGACACAAAATTTGAGTTTGGTCTCGATGAAAACGGAAATATCGTAATCGGCGACGAGATGCTGACTCCGGACAGCTCCCGCTTCTGGCCTGCAGATGGTTATGAACCAGGCCATGGTCAGCCATCTTTTGACAAACAGTTCGCGCGCGACTGGCTCAAAGCCAACGATGGAAACCACAACTGGACTCTGCCGCAGGAAATCGTAGACAAGACGATCGAGAAATATCTTCAGGCATATGAGATGCTGACAGGAAAACCGCTGGCATAAAGAACATCATAGTGTTAAAAAGCTACAGGAGGCAGGTTCTGCCTCCTGTTTTTGCATATTTTGTGATAAGATCAGTTGATAATCTGATACTCAAATGCGTGAAACATGTGATATAATGGGAAGAACGACAGGATGCGAAGGAGGAAACACGATATGAAAATTGCTACTGCAATTGAAAAAATGACAGATTTTTATAAGGGAAATATTCATGATATTTATCATTTTCTGAAGGTATGGGCCTTTGCAAAGAACATCGGCGAGGCGGAAGGACTGGATCCAAAAGCACAGGAAACGCTGGAGATGGCAGCTGTTGTCCATGATATTGCCTGCCCGCTGTGTCGGGAAAAATACGGAAATACCAGCGGAAAACATCAGGAAGAGGAAAGTGCGCCGCTCGTTGCAGAATTTTTCAAAGATGTACCGGCAGGAGAACTGGATGTCGAACGCATCACATGGCTGGTTACGCATCATCATACCTATACAAATGTAGAGGGAATGGATTACCAGATCCTGCTGGAAGCCGATTTTCTAGTCAATGCCGGCGAGAGCGAATATTCAAAACAGGCGATTGAAAATTTCTGCAGAAAAGTATTTCGGACGGAAGCGGGAACGCATCTGTTGAAGAGTATGTTTCTGGAGAAGGAATAAGGTCATGAAGTGTGACATCCTCCCCCACCTCTACAGGTGGTGGAGGATGTCACTTTTACAGCAGGACAGCCGGGGTCATTTAACCTTTATGGCGGTCAACCGGGAGATCCCGAAGTATCTGGATGCTACCTTATGGAACAGGGGATTTGTGGATGCAAACGGCAAATACTATGAGCTTTGGAATGCGCAGGCACAGTATTATACGGAGTAAAATTTTGGCAATCTGTCGGCAGAAGCCATTCACAGAGAGATTGACGGTACACTGAAACGGCTGGGAACAGATTATCTGGATCTGTATATCATTCACTGTTTTGACTACGAAACTCCGATTGAGGAAACAGTGGAAGCCCTGAATGTATGACCGCACTGGCATGGCAATGGGCGAAGGGAGTCAGCTCCCCGATTATCGGTGGGACCAAGGCGGCGTATCTGGAAGATGCGGCAAAAGCCTTCGCTGTAACATTAACCGATGACGACATCGCGTATCTCGAAGAACCGTATATACCGCACCGAATCGTTGGTGCCGTTGATCACAATCTGGCAGATGGGGTTATGCTGCTGGATGAAAAGAAATAATTGTTTCGTAAAAAACTATGGCATGTAAAACGCCGTCAGACTTGTTGTAGTCTGACGGCGTTTTGCGTTAGGAAGCTCTTTGAAGAAACATCTATATTATTTCGTTTCCTGTCCCGCTTTCTTCCGGAACAGTTCTTTTCCACAGCTGATGACAATGATGACACCAAGAACCATCAGCAGAATGGCGATGATGAGCTGCAGTCCCTCAACGAGGAAGACAGCGGTTCCTGCTCCATACGCTTTTACAAGTGCGATGACACGCTCTACCAGTGCGGTAAAGGTGACGCAGAGCATGATGATAAGCGGCGGGAACAGGGTTCTGTTTTCACGGCCGGTGACTTTCAGGAAGACACAGAGCGTGATCAGAACGAGTGCACTCAGCATCTGGTTTGCACTTCCGAACAGCGGCCAGATATTGGCATATCCGATCTGGGTCAGGATGTAGCCGCAGAGCAGAGTAACAATGGTAGAGAAATATTTATTGCAGAGCAGCTTTCTCCACCCGGCAGCATGTTCCATATCATCGACAGTGAACAGTTCCTGGAAGGACATACGGCCGATTCGTGCAACGGAGTCAAGACTGGTAAGTGCCAGCGCCGATACACACATCGTCATGAAGCACTGTGCTCCGTATACCGGGATGCCGAACATTTCCAGAAATCCGGCAACACCGGAAGAAAAGATCGCAAATGGCGTTCCGACAGCAGCCGTACCGTCTGCAGAAGCAGCAGCACCGGCAACGCAGAGGGCGAGGACGGCAAGCAGGCTCTCCAGAACCATAGCTCCGTATCCGACTTTCTGCATATCTTTTTCATTCGCAATGGTTTTCGAAGAGGTTCCAGACGATACCAGGCTGTGGAATCCGGAAACAGCACCACAGGCAACGGTGACAAACAGGATCGGGAACAGATCTCCGGATGTCGCATTGTGGAATCCGGTATACATTGGAAGGTTCATCTTCGGGTGCGCAACAACAAGTCCGACAACAGCGCCGAGGATCATACCGGCAAACATAAAGGTTGTCATAAAGTCACGCGGCTGCATCAGAAGCCACATTGGAAGAACAGCGGCAAGAAAGATGTAGGCAAATACCAGATAAGTCCAGGTTGCTTTGCTTGTTACAAGCGGTACATTCATGCCGATTGCAAAAGCTGCAACGGTGCATGCAAGGCCGAGTACCATTTCTTTCCAGCCTTTCCACTGCAGTTTTTTCTGGAGCAGTCCGAAGACAACAGCAAAAGCGATAAACAGCAGGGAGATGCTTCCGGCAGCGCCGTTTACAGTTGCCTGGGCAGAAAGCTTTGTGACGCCGTCAATCGTTTCGTAAGCGTTAAATGTTCCGGCAACCATATCTGCAAAGGCGGCGATAACGATCAGTGTAAAGAGCCAGCAGAAGAGAAGAAACAGTTTCTTTCCTGTTTTGCCGATGTATTTCTCAATGAGAAGTCCCATGGATTTTCCTTCATTTTTGACACTCGCATACAGCGCGCCGAAATCAGTAACAGCGCCAAAGAAGATGCCGCCGATCAGGATCCATAAAAGGACGGGAACCCATCCAAAGACAGCGGCCTGAATGGCACCGGTGACAGGGCCTGCACCTGCGATTGAAGAAAACTGATGGGCGAATACGGTCCATCCATCGGTAGGGACGTAATCCTGACCGTCATTTTTTGCAACGGCAGGTGTTTTTGCTTTGGGATCGATGCCCCATTTCTTTGCCAGCCAGCTTCCGTAGAAGGTATAACCTGCTATCAGACATACGGCGGCGATCAGTACAATAACCAACGTGTTCATAATAAAATTCCTCCTCGTTCAAAAATGATATTTCCAGTTTACATGGATTTCAAATGGAAAAAGAAAAGGGAAAAGGCAATTGTGTTGGTATACTTGGAAACAAAAAAAGCTTCGTCTCCCTGACTTATGCAAGAAGACGAAGCTTTCAAAAAACGCTCCGCGTTACCACTTCTAATTATCGGCTGTTTCTTTTGGTCGATCACTCAGACAAGATCCCCGAAACCATTTGATACACTTTCCGGTGAATCTCTTCTCTGCTAACGGTGAGAGGCCGGTCCGGACTACTTTCCATTTCTGGTTTCGTCTGTACAGCTCACAGGGGATTGTTCTTTAGGATACCTGCCATCTCGCACCAGCCGATGGTTCTCTGCAAAGGTTCACCCGAAAAATGTTGTCCTGCTCATTGCTTTTTTCTGATCCCTTTTTTCTTTTGAACACTTTGCATTATAGTCTCATTTTTCGGTTTGTCAAGCAATTTTTTAAAAAATATTATGTTTTTTCTCTGAAAATAGTAAAAATCTATTTCTTGACACAGAAAACCAGAATTTTTATAATAGAAGAAAAAGCGCAGAACCAGAAGGCTTCGTATAATGAAGATTCCTTTGCCATGCTGGATGATGTTCTCGACTGGTGTGAGACGTATCAGGTTTATGCTGTCGTAGATTTCCATGCGGCAACGGCAGGCCAGTCCGGAATTCCGTGTGATGACGGCATGGACAATGGACAGCATCTGTATGACGATGAAGAATCGATGGAGCGGATGTTTCTTCTGATGGAAGAGTTTATGAGAAGATACAAAGACCGCTGGATCATCGGCGCATATGACTGTATCAACGAGCCGATCTCCATGACGCCGCGCCGCGAGGAGCTGACACCGAAGCTGGTCTATTTTTACGAGGAAATGATCCGCCGCTGCAGAAAGATCGACCAGAAACACTTATTTTTGCTGAATGGTACACAGTTTTCCTCTCTTACATATTTCTTTGATCATGAGTTTGACCCGGAATACCACAACTGGGGCATCAGTCTTCATGCGTATGAGATGGTTGTTCCGGAGGTAGCTTCTCTTGCCAGCGTTCTCCGTACCTGCCGGGAACAGAAGATCTGCCTGTGGATGGGCGAGACAGGAGGAAGAAATGAGCACGCATGGCAGACAACGATGTATGAGATTCTTGCCGAGTACCACGCCGGTTATAATCTGTGGTGCTGGAAAACGGTAGAGGGAGCAGGATGTGCTTCGATTCTGAACTTTAATGTTCCGGATGAATGGCATCTGATTACCGATTATGCAATTAATGGAGCTGCAAAACCGTCCTACGAGCATGCGCAGGCCATCTGGGACAGCTACCTGGAATGCCTGGCGGTCGATAAATGCAAAGAAAATACGCAGTATCATCCTTATCTGCTTCGAGAGGGCAATTTTGAGATCCCGGCGATCGGCTACAACGCGCTGCCGATGGATTCACACCGTGGTCTTAGTGATCTTCCGAATGCTGCAGGATATCGTCTGTATGACCGGTTTGAATTGGTTTATGAAAAAGGATATCATCCTGAACCGGCCGGGTTTGCCGCACCGGGTCCGATCAAACATCCGAGAGATCATGTACAGCTTCAGCTGGGAGCAGGAGAATATGCTTCCTATACAATCCGTGAAAAAGAAACCTATACCGTTTCTGTAACTTACTGTGCAGACAAAGAGGTGAAGGTACAGGCAGCTATTCAGGGAGAGACTCTTTTTGAAGGGGTAATGCCTCCTGCCGATGAGAAAGTAACTTCGGATGTTCATCCATATTTTGCATATGAAACAGCACCGAACACACTCGAACGGTTCACACTCGGTACCGTTACAGGAGAAGGCATTCTGAAAATAGAAGTTCTGGACGGATGTGCACGGTTCGGACAGATTGTGATTCGGAAAAGTGGAAAATAGCAGAACATAACGTTTCTTTATGAGGAATAAATAACAGATCTATCTGCCCGCAGGAATCAAAAAAATCCGACGGGCAGATTTTTTGATTTTTTTCAGTTTTCCATTGACAATTGCATCACTGGTGCTATAATAAAAACAAACATATGAATAAATGTTCATATGAACAGTGAAAATGAAAAAGGAGATCAAAAGCGATGAAGAAAACGTATAAGATCGATGTTGACTGCGCAAACTGTGCAAACAAAATGGAAGAGGCTGCAAAAAACACAGCAGGTGTAAAGGATGCTACCGTAAACTTTATGATGCTCAAAATGATCGTTGAGTTCGAAGACGGACAGAATCCAAAGAGCGTTATGCAGGATGTTCTGAAAAACTGCAAAAAAGTTGAGGATGACTGCGAGATCTTCCTCTAAAATAAAAAACTTTCATCGGCGGATGGAAGAAAAAGCTGGAGCAGAATAGATTCTAAAACCTGTCTGCGGTTCAGCTCGAGAAAAATCCAGTATTTTCTCTCTGGAGCAGCGGATTTGGATCTGTAAATCTCTGGGATGAAATGCTGGATTTTTTCATCCGGCGGTAAGAACAAAGGAGGCATATGTATGAATAAGAAACAGAAAAAGGTTCTCATCCGCGTCATCGTTGCATCGGTTCTTCTGATTCTCTGCGCGGTACTGCCGACAACCGGCTATGTGCGATTTGCAACCTTTATGGTTCCTTATCTGGTCATCGGATACGATATCCTGAAAAAGGCCTGGAAGGGAATCCTGAACAAACAGGTATTTGATGAAAACTTTCTGATGGCTGTTGCAACGGTCGGTGCCATTCTGCTTGGCGAGTATCCGGAGGGCGTAGCCGTTATGCTGTTTTATCAGATCGGCGAACTGTTCCAGAGCTATGCTGTCGGAAAGAGCCGCCGGAACATCAGCGAACTGATGGATATCCGCCCGGATTATGCAAATATCGAGGTAGACGGAAAACTCGAGCAGGTTGATCCGGATGAAGTTGAGGTTGGCACAATCATCGTTGTACAGCCTGGTGAAAAGATTCCGATCGATGGTGTGATCGAAGAAGGAAACACCACACTGAATACCAGTGCCCTGACCGGAGAGAGTGTTCCGCGTGACGCCCGGGAGGGAGACGAAGTCATCAGCGGATGTATCAATATGTCCGGTCTGATTAAAGTAAAAACAACGAAAGAGTTTGGAGAGTCCACCGTATCCAAAATTCTGGACCTTGTGGAAAACTCCAGCTCCAAGAAATCAAGATCCGAGAACTTTATTTCCAAATTTGCGAAATACTATACACCGGCCGTCTGCTACGGTGCGCTGGCGCTGGCAATCCTGCCGCCGCTGGCACGGATGCTGTTTTTAAGTGCCGCTCCTGAGTGGAGCGTATGGATTTACCGTGCGCTGACCTTCCTGGTTATCAGCTGCCCTTGTGCACTGGTCATCAGTATTCCGCTCAGCTTCTTCGCCGGTATCGGCGGCGCAAGCCATGAAGGTGTCCTGGTGAAAGGTTCCAACTATCTGGAAACACTTTCCAAGACCAAATACGTTGTATTCGATAAAACCGGTACCATGACACAGGGTGTCTTTGAAGTAGCCGGTATTCACCACAATACGATCAGTCAGGAAGATGTTCTGGAATACGCAGCACTTGCTGAGTGTGCTTCGAGCCATCCGATCAGCAAGAGTCTGCAGAGAGCATATGGAAAACTGATCGACCGAAGCCGTGTCACGGACATCGAAGAGATCAGCGGAAACGGTGTAACAGCAAAGGTAGACGGTAAAAATGTCGCTGCCGGAAATGCAAAACTGATGGAGCGCCTTGGCGTTGATTATATCGACTGCCACAGCGTCGGCACCATCGTCCATGTTGCTGTAGACGGCAAGTATGCCGGACATATCCTGATCTGTGATATGATCAAACCGCATGCGAAAGAGGCGATTCAGGCGCTGCGGAAATCCGGTATTAAAAAGACGATTATGCTGACCGGAGACTCCAAGCGGATAGCCGATCAGGTAGCTGCAGATCTTGGAATTGATGAAGTTTACAGCGAACTGCTTCCTGGTGACAAAGTAAGTAAAGTGGAAGAGCTGCTTGCCGCAAAGACAGAAAAAGAAAAACTTGCCTTCGTAGGTGACGGCATCAACGATGCACCGGTACTGTCCCGTGCCGATATCGGTATTGCGATGGGAGCACTTGGTTCCGACGCAGCAATTGAAGCAGCTGATATCGTTCTGATGGACGACGATCCGCTCAAGATTTCCAAAGCAATTCACATTTCCAGAAAATGTATTCACATTGTTTATGAGAATATTTATTTTGCAATTGGTATCAAAGTATTGTTCCTGCTTCTGGGAGCCATCGGTATCGCTAACATGTGGATGGCAATTTTCGCAGATGTCGGAGTTATGATTCTGGCGGTTCTGAATGCAATTCGTGCTCTGTTTGTGAAAAATCTATAGAAAGACGAGGACACAAAATGGCAAAAATCAATCCGGATGAAGCTGATCTGTGCTGTGACTCCTGTGAGGTTCATGAAAATCTGGTAAAGATTGTCAATGAGACCATGCCGGATGAAACAGAGCTTTACGATCTGGCAGAGCTTTTCAAGGTATTTGGTGATTCCACGCGGATCCAGATCCTGTTTGTCCTGTTTGAGGCAGAGGTATGCGTCTGCGACCTGGCAGAAGCACTGCACATGACACAGTCCGCAATTTCCCACCAGCTTCGCATTCTGAAGCAGAATAAGCTGGTAAAGAGCAGACGAGAAGGAAAATCGGTGTTCTACTCTCTTGCAGATGGTCATGTACGGACAATCATCGCACAGGGACAGGAGCATATTGAAGAGGATTAAAAAAAGCATAAGATAGCAGAAACGTCCCGCAGATGAGAAATTTCATTTGCGGGACGTTTCTGCTTTTCACATTCATTCTTTATTTGGTAAACCATGCTTCCCGAACATGCTGTTTTAGAAGGTTCCGTGCATTTTGGAAGCTGTTTTTTTTACTTTGTTTACATAACCGAATTATGTAAAGTATTTCTTGAATTTCATGATTTATACTCCTCGGAGTAATACGGAATGCAGAGATACATACCGTCCGTGATCTGGTTGGAACTCAGGTGATTGATCTCACGGACCTCAGCAATGTAACTGGAAATATCGGAGTATTCTTCTGTACGGTATTCTTTGGCGATATCCCACAGTGTATCGCCGGAAGAAACGCGGATACTGGTGTAGTATTTGTAGGTTGGAGCTTTCGGCTCACTGTCTGCCTGCGTATTCTGCGGCGTGAAGTGGAAGATTAAAAGAAATGTGACGGCAACCAGAGACAGGAGAGCGGCGGCTGCGCGGATCTGCAGTTTTCTTCTCTGGATTTTTCGTCTTTCTCTCAGTGATTTTCTTTTCTTTGCATTGGTACTCATGTAAAATTCCCCCTTGATTTGTGATAGAAGAGTAATTGTGCTACGTGAACATTTGTTCTTTCGAATATATGTTCATTATAATAAAAGAACGTATGTTTGTCAATACGAAATACGAACAAATTTTCGAAACTTTTGTTTGCGTTCCGGTTGGATTTATGGTAAAATTTATTTGGTATATTTTAAGCAAATATCGTATAGAAAGAGGGGACTACCCTAATTCATATAAAAAACGAAACGACAGGAGGAACATACGATGGCTGGAGACAAAAATAAACTGACAGAGAAACAGAGACAGATTCTCGAATATTTAAAACAGGAAATTTTGCAGAGAGGATTCCCGCCGTCTGTGCGTGAGATCTGCGAAGCGGTTTCCCTTCGTTCTACATCCTCGGTACATGCACATCTGGAAACACTGGAGCGGAAAGGCTATATCAAACGAGATGCAACAAAACCGAGAGCCATTGAAATCTGCGATGAAGGATTCCATACCGGCCGCCTTGGTGCAATCCAGGGAATTGCATCGGAAGACACCGCATCCCAGAGCGAGGTTGCACAGATTCCGCTGATCGGCAAAGTAGCTGCCGGAGAACCGATTCTTGCGGTAGAGAATATTGAAGGATATTTTCCGATGCCGGTAGACCGTCTGCCAAACGCAGAAACGTTCCTTTTAAAGGTACAGGGCGAAAGCATGGTAAATGCAGGTATTTTAGACGGTGACCTTGTTCTTGTGGAACAACAGGCAACTGCGGAAAATGGAGAAAAAATTGTCGCTCTGGTCAATGATTCCGCTACAGTAAAAACATTCTACAAGGAAGACGGTTATTTCCGCCTGCAGCCGGAAAACGATGAGATGGATCCGATCCTTGTGAATGATCTGCAGATCGTAGGAAAGGTAATCGGAGTATTAAGATTTTTATCCTGAAAAATAAAAGAAGAAAATAAAAAATGTTGTGAAAAAACGAACAAGAAATCGGCCTGTAAAATTCGGCGGTTTCAGAGGAAAAACCGGTGATTTCTGAAAGTAACTCTTCAACTATTCGAAAAACCTGCGTTTCCCGAATAGTTATATAGAAGAAATACTTCTTTCATTTTCCCGGTTTTTCTGTTTAGAAAGGCTCATTTGCAGTTATGAAATCAAAAATTACGTATCACGAACAAACCGATATGGAAAATACACTGAAGCTCCGCGAGGTTCTGAAGACGCTTCCCTCTTTTACTTCCGAATTTTTCCGCGGCATCAGCACAACGACATCGACCAGCACACGAATCAAATATGCATATGACCTTCGGATCTTTTTTCAGTATCTGCAGAAAGAAAATCCGGAACTTGCCAAAATTCCCATGGATCAGATGTCCGTTGATGTGCTTGACCAGGTCACTGCACTTGATCTTGAGGAATACACAGAATATTTAAAGGCTTATATCGGTTCCCAGGAATCTTATACCACCAACGGGGAAAAAGGCCTGAAACGAAAATTGTCGGCACTTCGGACGTTCTATTCCTATTATTTCAAAAAGGAACTGATTGAGACAAATCCTACGCTGCTTATCGATATGCCGAAGCTCCACGAAAAAGAAATTATCCGTCTGGAGCCAAATGAGGTTGCGGAGCTTCTCGATTTTATTGAATCCTGCGGCGACGGGCTGAGCAATCATCAGCGGGCCTACTATGAAAAAACAAAGGAACGTGATTTTGCAATCATTACTCTTCTGCTTGGCACGGGAATCCGTGTGTCGGAATGTGTCGGGTTAGATATTGAGGATGTCGATTTTAAAAACAATGGCATCAAAGTGCTTCGAAAAGGTGGAAATGAAATGTTTGTCTACTTTGGAGATGAAGTTGCCGAGGCACTGAAAAAGTATATCGAAGTCCGCGCAGGTATTACACCTGTGGCAGGACACGAACACGCACTCTTCTATTCGGCGCAGAGAAAACGGATCAACGTCAAGACGGTGGAAAATCTGGTGAAGAAATATGCGTCCCAGGTGACGACAACGAAGAAAATTACGCCGCATAAACTGCGTAGTACGTACGGTACGACGCTGTATCAGGAAACAGGCGATATTTATCTTGTTGCAGATGTTCTCGGCCATAAGGATGTCAATACGACGAAGAAACATTATGCTGCCATGGACGATGCAAGGCGCCGTCAGGCTGCCACAGCGGTACGGCTGCGGGAGTCCATGCCGGAGCATGAGGAATAAAAACATATCAGAAACCAAAAGAGGAATCAACAGGGATTATATCCCATTCGTTGATTCCTCTTTTTTATGGAGACGACTTCTCTCCTGCTTTTTTTTAAGTTACTCCGCCTTAATTGCCCAGCGCATTTTCGTTGAACTTGCACGGCTGTTGCGGATGCATTCTTCTTTGGAAGGACGAATGACTTCTTTTGAATATTCGGAATAAATACCGATCTGATACAGTCCCTTCATGGACTTTTTCACAAGCCGGTCTTCGCCGGAATGGAACGTCAGAATTGCCGCTCTGCCGCCCGGAGCAAGAGCATCCGGAAGTTTTTCCATGAATGCTTCCAGAACCTCATATTCGTTGTTTACATCGATCCGCAGTGCCTGGAAGGTGCGGGCGCAGGATTTTTTGATGGCTTCTTTTTTCTCGTCTTTCGGAAGAAAATCCAGTGCTTCAGCGATCAGATCACGCAGTGCAAACGTAGTGTCAATTTTCTTTCCTTTCCGAAGTGCCCGCGTAACAACCTGGGAAATTTCTTTTGCATACGGTTCATCGGCATTTTCAATGAGCATGCCTTCCAGTTCATCGCGTGCAACCGTGCGCAGACGCTCGGCCGCGGAAATTCCTGCCTCCGGATTCAGGCGAAGATCCAGCGGTCCATCATATTTGTAGGAAAAGCCGCGCTCCGGATTATCAATCTGCATGGAGGAAACACCAAGATCCGCCAGAATGAAGTCAAAGGGGCCGTATTTGGCAGCAACCTGATCAATATTGGCAAAATTCTGATGAAGAATCGTTAAAATCTCAGGGCCGTACCCCTGCGCGGCCAGTCGTTCTTTTGTTTTTGCCATCTCGATCGGATCGACATCCAGCGCACAGAGATGCCCTTTTCCCTGCAGGCATGCAAGCATACGGGAGCTGTGGCCGCCGTATCCGAGTGTTGCATCAAGTCCGTTCTGTCCCGGCTCGATCTTGAGAAAATCGAGGATTTCATCTACGAGAATCGGGATATGCATGCCGGCCGGTGTGCTTCCCTTTTGGATCACATGCTCAATGGTCCCCTGATATTTCTCCGGATTCAGTTCTTTGTATTTCTCATTGTAATTCCGCGGATGTGTGCCTTTGTAGCGGACGCGGCGTTTGTGTTCTTTCTGTTCTTCCATAAAATGTTCTCCTTATACTTCAAATATATTTAATCGAACATGTGCGTTCGAATATTTTCCAGATCAATTGGTTCTCCTGTCATCGGCTGCAGAAAGTGCAGTTTCCAGGCATGGAGCGCGGCACGGGTACCGCCGTCGCGGACTCCGTAGAGCGGATCTCCGAAAAGTGGATGTCCAATAGATGCCATGTGAAGACGGATCTGATGCGTGCGGCCGGTTTCCAGACGGCAGCACACGACGGCCCAGAAAGGATCCTGAAGGACAGCCTCGTAGTGTGTAGTAGCCCACAGGCCGTTCCCTTCTTTACAGATACGCATTTTAGTGATACGTTTCCCAGACGGATCGAAAGAATCAGGGTCATCTCCTGGAATTTGCTCCATGGAAAGACGAATGGTTTCTTTTTGCGTTTCTTCGGAAAAGGGATGGTGTACCAGAGCCAGGTATTCTTTTTTCAGCGCGCCGCTCTCCCGCTGCCGGGACAGTCTGGCAGCAGCCAGCTGATTCTTTGCAAATAGTACCAGACCCGATGTATCTTTGTCAAGACGGCCGATGCAGCGGAGTTCAGAAGGCGCTGTCGGTGTTTTTAACAGGGATGCGGCAGCATGTGTCAGGGAATCGGAATAATGGCCGTGGGAAGCGTGGCAGACCATACCGGATGGCTTGTCTGCGACACAGAGATCACTGTCCTCATAGAGAATCCGTACGCCGGCAGAATCACCTGATATCGGCAGAACCTGATCTTCGGAAAGGTGGGGACACTTCTGCGCATATCGAAAAGTGATCGTATCTCCAGTCTGGACAACTGCATTTGTGCGGCAGGAAACACCGTTTTTCTGAATTCCATCCGGAATATATTTGGCATGGCGGATTTCACGTGGTGTCAGGTGCAGAAAACGTTTTAGAATTGTTTCCACCGACAGTCCCCCCTGTTCCGGAAGGACAAAGTGACACAGCTGCTGATAGTCAAATTGCGGCATAAAAGATTTTCTCCTCTTCACAAGTTCACATAATCATTTTATGTAAACTATATAAATACAAACAATTCAGTACGATGATGGTACACTATCTCTAGACAAAAACAGGTTTCACAGATCTCGCAAACCACGTTCTGTTTTACCGATTCGGCAAACAAAAAAATTTTATTTACAGATCCTCTAAGATCACCGTAAACGGCCCATCATTCACCAGTGATACTTCCATCTCAGCCCCGAACACTCCCGTTTCGACAACAGGAACCTGTTCCCGTGCTTTCGCGACCATATATTCATACAGTTCTTCTGCTCTGTGCGGCTCGCCTGCTTCCGTGAAGCTTGGACGGTTTCCTTTTTTACAGTTGGCATACAGGGTAAACTGTGAAACCATCAGAAGCTGTCCATCCACATCTGCCAGGGACTTGTTCGTCTTTCCATTTTCATCTTCAAAAATACGCAGTCCCAGCAGTTTTTTCATATACTTGTCTGCTGTTGCTTCATCGTCCCCCTGGCCGACACCGATCAGAACCAGAAAACCTTTCTGAATCGATCCAACAACCTTCTCTTCCACCGAAACACTTGCTCTTTTTACACGTTGTATAACAATTCTCATCTTTAAAATCCTTTCATAAAATGACCCTCCTCTTATTTTTAAGAGGAGGGTCGTTTCTCCTATGTTCTGTTTTGATCAGATGCTGAAAATCTTGCGGATTCCCGCTTCTTTAACTTCAATTGCCTGTTTGATCATATCTACGGTTCCATCGATACCGAATACACTGCTGTTCAGGCACAGGTCGTAGCTGTCTACCTCGCCCCAGCGTTTGCTGGTGTAGTAATTGTAGTAGCTTGCACGCTGTTTGTCGATCTTTGTGATCTTGTCTTTTGCTTTTGCATCAGAAAGATCATACAGCTTTGCGATACGGCGGATGCGATCCTGCATATCTGCTTTAATAAAGATGCTCAGCACGTTCGGATTTTCCTCCAGTGCATAATCTGCACAGCGGCCTACGATGACACACGGACCGTCCTGCGAAATCTTCTTGATGGCATCAAACTGCGCCAGAAATACCTTCTGGTTCAGCGGCATATCCATCATGGTAGATCCATAGCCGAAGGAGTAACTGTCCATAACCAGAGAGTATAAAAAGCTGTTGGTTGGTTTTTCATCGTGGTTTTCGAACAATTCCTGGCATAATCCGCTGTCCTTTGCTGCTCTCTCCAGCAGCTCTTTGTCATAGTACTTGATTCCCAGGTCATCCGCTAAAATCTTACCAATGGAATGTCCGGCGCTTCCGTACTGACGTCCAATCGTTATGATAGTTTTCATATAATCCGCTCCTTTCCATTCCGTCACAATAATCTGCTTTCACAGATGTAGTAACTCGCGTTTTTTCGTTACATCTAGTATACTACAGAATTCACAGAAAGTACAGAACATTTTGATAAAACTTATACAAATTAACTATATACTTTTTGAAATATCATTCTTTTTAAGCAGCTTCAGACATTTTTTCGAAACTGCAGCAACAGATTGGAAAAATATTCCGGAAGCGGCGCCTCAAACTCCATATAGGCACCGGTCCGTGGATGGATAAATCCAAGTACCATCGCATGCAGCGTCTGTCCCTGCAGGTTTTTCACCGGGCATTTCTTCGGGCCATAAACCGCATCGCCAAGCAGCGGATGCCCGATACTTGCCATATGGACACGAATCTGATGCGTCCGGCCGGTTTCCAGCTGGCATTCAATATACGTATAATTTCCAAAGCGTTCCAGCACACGGTAATGTGTGACCGCCGGTTTTCCGTTCCGTTCATTAATCGCCATCTTTTTCCGGTCTGTCGGATGGCGGCCGATTGCACCGCGCACGGTTCCCTCGTCCTCTTTCAGATTCCCATGGACAATTGCCCGGTACTTTCGGGTAATGGAATGTACAGAGAGCTGTTCTGCGAGGCTCTGGTGGGCGAAATCGCTCTTACAGATAACCAGGGCACCCGTTGTGTCCATATCGATTCTGTGGACGATTCCGGGGCGCAGAACGCCGTTGATGCCGGAGAGATTTCCGCGGCAGTGATACAGAACCGCATTGACCAGTGTTCCGCTGCTGTGGCCTGCCGCCGGATGTACGACCATCCCCTTTGGCTTATTGACGACCAGAAGATCATCATCCTCGTACAGAATATCAAGCGGAATGTTTTCTGGCTCCACGTTCAGTTCTTCCGGTTCCGGCAGAAGCACCAGAACGGCATCACCGGCGGCAACCTTACTGCTTGCTTTCTGCGTTTTTCCGTTGATCGAAACCTTTCCGTCTTTTAAAAGCTTCTGCAGAAAAGAACGGGAACAGTCCGAAAAAGATGCGGTCAGGCACTGATCAATTCGTTTTCCGTCAAAATCCGGTGTAACTTCCAAAATCCGTTCTTCTTCAGCCATCGGACTCCTCCTTTTTGGCGTTTTTATGCAGAAATGCGAAGTCTTCGTCCTTGTAGTACAACAGATACAGCAGTAAAAAGACAGCGACCGATACGGTGACATAAATATCAGCTACGTTAAAAACCGGAAAGTTGATCAGCGAAACGTAGATGAAATCAACGACATAGTGATTCAGAAAACGATCGTAAAAATTTCCGACCGCACCAGCCGTCAGAACAGTCAGCACGGCAAAAAGCGGTAAAAAGCGGCGTGTCTTTGGAAGCTTGTAAAAGACAATCACCATGACGATCAGAAACAATACCGTCATCATAGCAAACAGCCAGTACTGATCCTGCAGAAGTCCGAATGCCATACCGCGGTTTTCCAGATAAAACAGCTCCAAAACCCCTGGAATGAGCTCGATCGACGGCTGATCCTTCAGATACTGCACTGCCAGTGATTTTGTATACTGATCTGCTGCAAGCAGAAGGACAATCGCTGCCGCGCAAACCAGATAAACGGCCAGCGGAGAAAGTTTTTTACTCTTCATCGATCAGATCTCCATTAATAGAATTAATAGCTTCCAGCATTTCTTCATCTGTAACCGTGCGGTCCACCACAGCATGGCCGACAGACTCCAGAAGGATGAATTTGATCGTACCCTGTTCCATTTTCTTGTCCGATTTTGTTGCAGCCAGAATATCTTCCGATTTCAGGCCGTCCACGGTGATTGGCAGATAGAAACCGACGTTCATATCACGAATCTCGTAAAACTCTTCATCGGAGAGATAACTTCTCTTGTAGGAAATATAGGCAGCAGCAACGGTTCCAAGTGCAACGCACTGGCCATGGAGCAGTTCGAAGTTTTTGAGCTTTTCAATGGCATGACCGATCGTATGGCCAAGATTTAAAACGGCACGCTCTCCCTGTTCTGTTGGGTCATTTTCTACAACCTGGCGTTTGATATCGCAGCATTTCTGGATCATTTTCGTTAATACCGGCTCAATCCGCTCTTCGATCTCAGACATGTGATTGATGGTCCAGATGTAGAATTTTTCATCGCGGATCAGACCTGTTTTCAGGACTTCTCCCATACCGCAGGCAAACTGTTCGCCGTTCAGGGATTTTAAGGTTGCCATGTTCATATAGACAAGACGTGGATGATGGAATGCACCGACCATATTTTTGTACTGGTCGAAATCGACGCCCGTTTTTCCTCCAACGCTGGAATCTACCTGTGCAAGCAGTGTCGTCGGAAGCTGGATGAAATCAATGCCGCGCAGATACGTTGCCGCCGCATAGCCGGTCAGATCCCCAACGACACCGCCGCCGAGTGCGAATAAAATGTCTTTTCTCTCAAAGTGGTTTTCAATCAGATGCGTGTACAGATCTTTGACGGTACCCAGATTTTTGCTTGCTTCACCAGCCGGGAAAACAAATGCGGTTACGGTCTCAAACAGCGGGGACAGTGCATTTTTTACCTCTTCCAGATACAGTTCTGAAACCGTGCTGTCTGTGACAATGCAGGCCTTTTTTGCAGGGAGTTTTAAGTTCTCCACACAGCCGGCGAGGCGTTCGTAGCTGCCGTCCCAGACAATTTCATAAGAAAATTCAGTAGATGTGCCTTCTCTTTTAACGGTAAGTGTTTTCATAATTTATGCCTCCTGTATGTTCTTTCATGAAAAAAGCATCAGAATCCTGCATCTGATGCTTTTCCTTTGTTACTAAGTAAATCAATAATTGATCCAGTGGATCCATTTTAATTTACTGCAAAGATAATTTTCTTTAATAATCGGTACGGATATTTGGAAGATCAAAAGCTCCGCTTAAGATATCCTGGATGTCGCCGGAAATTTCTACGCTGGACGGTGTCAGGATGAAAATATAGCTGGAAACTTTCTGCAGACTTCCGCTCATGCAGTAGCATGCACCACAGCAGAAATCAATGATTCTCTGGGCAATATCCACATCAATGCCTTCTAAGTTAAGGACAACGGTACATCCGGCCAGAAGCGTATCCGCGATTTCACGGGTATCCTCCATGGAAGCCGGTTTGATGACGCATACTTCCATATTTAATGCACCTGCTTTCTTTCTCATTGGAGTAACTTTCGGGGAAACCGGAGCAGCTGGCTTTGGAGCTCGTGCAGCAGCAGCCTGGCTTGAAGCGGTGGTCTTTGGCGCCGGCTGTTTACGCGGTGCAGTGTGAACCGTTTTCGCCTGCGGCTCTTCCTCTTCGTCCTCATCCTCGTTCTCCAGTTTACGGAAGAAACGTTTCTTTGGTTTTTCTTCTATATCATCGTCTTCTTCATCGAAGAAGCTATCCGAATCAGCATCCTCTTCCTCGTAATCGTCGTTCAGCCGGATGGCATCCAGAAATTTGTCTAAAACACTCATTCTTATACTCTCCTATTTTTAGTCCTGTGGCATTTGGCCAGACAGCCGTGCAGAATGCGCGGGGTCACTCTTCTTGGAAAGGCTTCCTGTTATCTTTTACTGTAATCCCGTTCGCCAAAGACTCCGGTTCCAACCCGTACTAAAGTGGCGCCTTCTTCTACTGCTACTTCGTAATCGCCGGTCATGCCCATGCTCAAAATGGCCATACGTACATTATTAATGTTTTTGGCGGCAATGTCAACACTTAATTCCTTTAATTTGCGAAAAACCGGACGATTTTCTTCTGGATCTTCCACATACGGTGCAATGGTCATAAGTCCCTCCACATGAATTGCCGGAAGTTTTGCGATTTCTTCAATCAATGGAAGGGTTTCCTCTACGGAGACACCAAACTTGCTTTCCTCGCCGGCAACGTTTACCTCGATCAGGATCGGGATTTCGCAGTTGTGCTTTACCGCTTCCTCACTGATCGTTTTTGCCAGACGAAGAGAATCGACAGAATGAATCAGGGCAACTTTTCCTGCAATGTATTTTACTTTATTCCGCTGCAGATGACCGATCATGTGCCAGTGGATATCCTTTGGCAGCACTTCCTCTTTTTCTGTCAGCTCCTGCACTTTGTTTTCACCGAAATTGCGTTCGCCAAGATCATAGATTTCGGAAAGCATTTCGACCGGTTTTGTCTTGCTGACCGCAATCAGGGTAACTTCCTCCCGGTTCCGTCCGGCTCTTTTGCAGGCTTCTGTAATTTTCTTCTGGACTTCTTCATAGTTCTCTTTCAGCATATCTTTCTAACCTCCAGTATTTAATGCACAATATCTTCTTCACTGACGGTGGATGCATTTTCCACAATATAATCATACTGCGAAATGCCGTATTGCGTTTGTTTTTTTATGATAGAATACTCCGCATTCTGATCGATGATCTGAATTTTGCGGAATACAGCATATCCTTTGTTGATGCAGTAAACACCCTGCAGCGGAACCGTTTCTCCAATCTGATACGTTGTGGCGGAATCCTGTGCACGAAGTATATCTCCATCATTAAAAGCGGCCATGTCGACGTAATATTCGACCGGATTATCATTTTCATCATTGACCTGCTCATAGATCGTGGCGTTTACAAATTCTGTCACCGGCTGTCCGTTATCATCCAGCATGACATTTCCTTTTTTATCGGTCTTTTCCCGCAGGAAACCGGAAGAATTGCTGTCTCCGCCCTGTACGAGCATCTGCGCCGGGATTTTATAGAAATCTTTTTCCGTGATGGCAGTATTTGGAATTTTCAGTCCGCTTCCAGTGTTTGTGACCAGCTCTATTGAAAGAAAACGGTCTTCCGCATAACGGATCATCCCGCTTGTAAACGAAATGACAGCATAGTTCTGATCGTTAATGGACTTTAGATTCAGTGTTCCCGTCTGTGTTTTTCCGTCTTTCAGAAATTTAACTTTTATCGTACTGAAATTGGAAAGTGTAACGACCTGCTTATTCGTCACCGGAACGGCAATTTCCCACTGCTCATCTGTCACCAGACGGTATACTGCATTTCCAGGCTCCGTCTGCGCGCCGGAATCAAAGGAAACCACAGAGGCTTTCGTAGAGAAAAGCTCCGGCGTAAGGCTGTCCTCCGTATAGCTTTCATATCCATCACTGCCGTAGACGACAACACCGTCCTGATCTGCATAAAATATCGTCTGTGATGAGGAATCTCCGTTTTCAGCGGCAGCGGCAAGCAGCTTTGCGGAAAGTTCTGTTTTCAGCTGATAAATGCCGGAAAAGGAACTGGAATCATAATCAGAAGAAAAACGTGCGAGCGAGGAACGAAGCGACGTTCTCGTTGCCGCATCTGCCGAAATACCAGAGGTATCGGCATTTTCTGTTGCGGAAATCCCATAAACAGCGCTTCCGCGGCTGATTTTCGATGCATTTGGGGTATAGAACTGAACATATCCGCTGCCGGAGGAAAGCTGCACACTCTCTGTCCGCATGGCGAATGCGGTATAGGTATCATTCCGGGATAAAGTTCCCTGCACAACCTGAAAAGATTTGATATGATCGGCGGTCAGGTAAAAGAAAAGTGAAACTGCCATATAGAAAAAAAGGGCTCCAAAGATGATATTTCCAATATTCAACGCTGGAAAAGGGAAACGGATTCTCGAATGCCGGCGGCTGTTCTTTTTCTGCTTAGACAAAATGTATGCTCCTTTTATTGTTTAATCCATGCGCTAAAAGGACGGTGCCGTAAGCGCCGTCCTTTGGTTTTGTCGCTATGCAATTATTATAATACAGTTTTGGTTACAGTGCAACGATAATCTTATCCTGCATGCCTTCCGGAAGCTCTTCTTTATCCATGGAGACACTTAATACGAAGGTAATGTTATACTGCTTGCCAATGCCTTCCAGCTGTTCAACACAATCTGTGATGTCCTCTCCTTCCAGTTTTGCTACTTTCAGGAAGCTGTCGAGATAAACGCTTGCGAGATCGTGGTCCTGAGAAACGATACCGCAGATAAATCCGATAAATTCATCACTGTTTTTCAGAGGATAGTCGGTTGCGGAAATCAGACGTACTTTGTTGTTTAATTCAAACATGTGCTTTGTGCTCTTGTCAATATACACGATATTTCCGTTTGCGGTTTTTACCTCTGCATTTACTTTGTCTAACAGCTGTTTTGTTTTGCCTTTTCCCTTCTTGCCTACAATTAATTGAACCATAGCAGTTTCCTCCTTAGATTAGAATAAGATATTTTCACCAAAAACCTTTAAGTTCATGGTTTAATTATAGTACAATTCACCAACGTTTTCAATGGTAAAATGAAAAAATTCTGAAAAATCTTCTAATTCGCAGGGAAAGGAGCTCTGTTTTTCTGAACGGATACGACAATCTCCCGGATAGGCAGAAAAAACGCCGTCCGGGGGATTGCAAAAAGATTACGTCAGGAGTTGATATTGGAAAGAAGAGTGTTCATGTCCTCGTACAGTTCCACTTTTGTTGATGCATGAAGAATGACAGAGATAAACGGTTCTCCGTATGCATTCTGGGATACCAGTGCCAGGCAGGAACCGGCCTCATCGGTCGTTCCGGTTTTTCCGCCGAGCACCGTCACATTTTCCGGTGCGTTTTTCTCTCCGGTCAGATATTTGTCCGTGGAGCTTAAATAGATCGTTCCCGCCGTACCGTCCGCATGCGTCATGTTCAGCGTGTAGGAAGACATTGACATCGTATTCTGGAATTCCGTATGCTGATAGGCAGCATACAGCATCAGATAAACATCATATGCAGTAGTGTAATGATTCTCATTGTGAAGACCGTGCGGGTTTGCAAAATGCGTACCGGTCATGGCAAGGGAAGCTGCCTTATCGTTCATCATCTGAACGAAATTCTCTACACTTCCGCCTACCTGGCGGGCAATCGCCATAGCAGCATCGTTGGCAGAATAAATCAACAATGCATGGAAAAGCTGATCCATCGTTACCGTATCGCCCACGGCCAGTCCACTCATCTGGGATCCATCTTCCAGCGCAAGATCCTCTTCTGTGATCGTTACCTGCGTATCCGGCTGGTTGTATTCCATGGCAAGGAGAGCCGTCATGATCTTCGTGATGCTGGCTGGGTAGACCTGATCATACATATTCTGCGCGAACAATACTTTTTTGTGATCCAGATCAAACAGTCCGGCCTTTACCTGTGAAGAAAACGAGATATCATTCAGCGGTACGCTCGTCTCACCGACACAGAGATCGGCAGAGAGCGTTTCAGCCTGAAACCGTTTTTCTGCCGAAAGCGGATCGGAGGCGAGCACCATACTTCGCGCAAACGGCTCTGTAATGTCCATCTGGCGGTCCTGACGGTACAGTTTCACACCGATCAGAACCGCAATAACAGCAACACAGACACCCGCGCCGATGATCAGGCGGTTTAAAATATGTTCGGTTTTTTCCGGAGCAGTCCCGTTTTTCTCCGTTACAGGCAGTTTCTGTTCTTTTTCTGTAGTATTAGTCGTTTCTCCGGTAGATTTCACGCCAGTCCATTTCTCCTCTGTCTAATGATTTGATCAGCATTTCTGCCGTTGCAAGATTGGTGGCAAGCGGAATGCTGTGTACGTCGCAGAGACGGATAATCCGATGGACATCCGGCTCATGCTGTTTCGGCTGTTCCGGATCCCGCAGGAAAATCACAAGATCCAGATCATTCTGTTCAATCTGAGAACCCATCTGCTGAACGCCTCCAACGTGTCCAGCCAGATATTTGCGGACGTTAAGTCCGGTTGCCTCTTCTACCAGACGGCCGGAAGTTCCGGTTGCGTAAAGAGTATGCTTGGCAAGTACCGAGCGGTAGGCGATACACAAGTTCTGAAGCAGCGTTTTTTTTGCATCATGCGCGATCAATCCGATGTTCATTGATGGTTTTCCTCCTTAGTAATTCATAGTTTCTGGTTACAAAATCCCGGTTCTGCAGTCCGACATTCAGGACAAGCCCCATTCCGATGTAAAGTGTTACAAGGGATGTCAGTCCATAGCTGACGAACGGAAGCGGTGTACCGGTGTTCGGCAGGATTCCGGTTGCAACACTGATATTCAGAAAGCTCTGAAAGGCAATGAGTCCTGCCATACCGCAGCAGATCAACGTTCCTGACAGATCTTTTGCTTTCCGGGAAGTCCGGATGCATTCGACGAGAATCAGGAACAGGAGCAGGATGATTCCGCAGCATCCAAAGAAACCAAGTTCCTCTCCTGCCACTGCAAAAATAAAGTCATTATGGTTCTGGGAAACGAAATTTCCCTTATTTGCGGAAGAAACTTTATTGTTGTTGAGTCCTTTTCCGGTCAGCTTTCCGGAACCGATGGCTGTAATGGAATTCTGCTGCTGGAGACGGCCGTCGGCGTTGTCGGCATCATCGCTTAACCAGTCCTGAATTCGCCCAAGCTGATAACCAATCGTCTTGTCAAGAGCCGCCGGAAGCTGGAAATTCACCTGCGTAATGACAAGCAGAAGCGCAAGTACCAGTGCTGAACCGGAAACCAGAACAACGGCGATAACTTTGTAGCTTAAGCCCGCCACATACATCATAAAGCAGAACAGAACCATGACCGTAATCGTATTTTTCAAATCCGGCTGACGGTAAATCATAACGAGCGGCGGAATCAGAAGCCCGATCGCGGTAAAAATGGTTTTCGCCGTATTCAGATCTTCTTCATGCTTCATCAGAAACATCGCAAAAAACATGATCAGAAAGATTTTTGACAGCTCGGTCGGCTGAAACTGAAAGCTTCCGATCTGAATCCAACGGGTCGCACCAAACGTGTTTTTTGCGGTAGAACCGCCGAGATAAAGAACGCCAAGCATCATCAGATTTCCGATGTAAAGAACCCAGTAAAAATTCAGAAGCCAGCTATAGTCAAGCAAAGAGACAATAATCATGATGACTACGCCCAATACGACTCCGATGGCCTGTTTTTTCTGGTCTGCACTGTCTGCACTTCCGATCAGAAGCACACCAATAATGCTGATGGCAATCAGAAGAATGACCAGCCGGAAATTATAATTTTTCAGCTTATATCGTCTTAACATGATACTCCTCGTTTCTTTTCAATGGTATTTTCGCTGTCAGTATGACAGGGGTTGTTTGTGTAATGGTGACGGAAATTTCATCCGCCTCAACGGTAAGGTATTTTCCTGCAGCAGCAGAAAGATCATTTTTCAGCATCTGAAGCGATGCCGGAGAACAGTTCAGACGTTCTGCCATTAAAAGATTGGACAGACGTTCTTTTGCAACGAGGCCGGAGTGCGGCTTTCTGCCTGAAAATAAACCCATACCAGTTCCCTCCTATCGCCCGAATACGCGGCGGAAAAATCCCTTTTTGCTGTCAAGATCCAAGTAGGGAACACTCTCCCCGAGGATCCTGTGGCTGATATTCGTAAAGGCTTCTCCTGCCTTGGAACCGCTTCCAGCGATCGCTTCGCCCTGGTTGGTGGCGATTACTACCTGCTCATCATCGGGCAGAATGCCGAGCAGCGGAACAGCAAGAATTTCCTGTACATCATCCACCGACATCATTTCACCGCGTTTTACCATATCCGGCCGGATACGATTGATGACAAGAGAGATATCCCTCAGATCCTGCGCCTCCAGAAGGCCGATGATGCGGTCCGCGTCCCGGATGGCCGAAACCTCCGGCGTAGTCACAACAATTGCCTTATTGGCACCGGCAACTGCATTTGCAAATCCCTGCTCAATGCCTGCCGGACAGTCAAGAAGAACAAAATCAAAGCTCTGTTTTAATTCATCGCAGAGTTTTTTCATCTGCTCGGGCGTTACGCTTGTCTTGTCCCTCGTCTGGGCAGACGGGAGAAGGTAGAGCTGCTCGTACCGTTTGTCGCGGATTAGCGCCTGCTTCATCCGGCAGTTGCCCTCCACAACATCCACAAGATTGTAGACAATCCGGTTTTCAAGGCCGAGCACGACATCCAGGTTTCGAAGACCGATGTCGGTATCTACCATCACAACTTTCTTTCCAAGCTGTGCCAGCCCGATTCCGATATTTGCTGCGGTTGTCGTCTTTCCGACGCCGCCTTTTCCTGATGTAATTACAATGACTTCACTCATCTGGAACCTCCTTGTTGAAAACTGTTCTGCATTTTCATGCCGCAGGATGCGTCCAAACCTTTGTTTAAAAACGCATCCTTTCTCTTTTGCAGCTTTCTTCCCAGGCTTCGTTTCTGCCGGAAAAATTCCTTAGTCTGCTCTCACGCTTGCAACACCGTTGGAGTTTGCCTGACCGGACAGAATATCGTCTGAGAGGCCATAGTAATAATCTAAGATATCCTTAGCTACCAACTCTGCGTTCATAGAAGAATATCCAAACGGAATGCGGACGGCAAGAGCAATATCGTCTCTGCTCTCATAGTGAGAGAAGCCGATAAACAGTCCATGGTTTGCACGTGTACGGTCTTCCTGCGCGGTACCGGTTTTTCCGGAAAGCTCTACCGGCCAGGATTCCGGGAAAATGGTCGCATTGGATACGCTGATTACTTTTCGCATGCCTTCGTGTACCAGATCCCAGATGTTGGAATCAACATCCATTTCTGAATTTACCGTCGGGCCGAAATCTGCGCCCATATCGATGTCATTGCCATCCGAATCCGTTGCTTTCTGCAGAAGGGAAAGATTATAAACCGTACCGGAATTTGCAATCGTTGTGACATAGCGTGCAAGCTGTGTCGTCGTATAGTTGTTGGTACCCTGACCAATCGAGGAAGGGATCGGGAGGGAATCGGTTACATTCGGATCGGTTTCCGAAATTTCGATTCCAGTCTTTTCATCCAGCTTAAACATATCGGCATATTTCTGGATCATTTCCAGAGAGCGCTTCTGTTTAAAGGTGCCGTTCTCATCGAGTCCCAGACGATATCCAAGCGTACAGAAGAACACGTTGCAGGAGTTCTGGATGGCACCGACAATGTTCAGATCTCCGTGGCCGCTCAACTGATGGCAGTGGACATAGTCAGATTCGTTGACAAGTCCTTCCCCGAACAGACCGTTGCAGTTGATGGTACTGGTCGGAGTAATTATGCCTTCGCTTAATCCGGCAACCGCCATCAGCGGTTTAAAGGTGGAACCAGGAGCCGTCTTCTGCTGGGTTGCTTTGTTGTACAGCGGGCTGGATTCATCGGTATTCAATTTTGCCCAGTATGCGGTATCCATCTGGTTTGCCAGGCGGTTGTTGTCGTAGCCAGGATAGGAAACACAGGCTAAAATAGCACCGGTATTCGGGTCCGTAATGACAGCAGAACCGGAACACGGATCGAGTGCAAGCTGTGCCGGGGTGATTTCCAGTTTGGCGATTTTATCGGACAGAAGCTGGAACGGTGTCATATTTCCTGCAACATAAGCGGCATAATCGTCATCCTCTTTCGTCAGAAGGTTCTGATCATACATCAGATTGCAGATATCATAGCCATCGAGCATATCCTGCAGCAGCATATAGTGATACATCTTTTTTGCAAATGTTGTATTGTTTGCCAGACGGTCCAGAATAACCTCCGTCAGCTTCTGATAAACCTCCTGAGAATCCAGGTAGGCATCATCCTGCGTCAGTGCTGAGACATCAATCCAGTTCTGGCTTGCCGCATACGTCAGATAATCACGAAGAGAAATCGTTCCGTCATTCCATGCCTGATAGGTGGCGTCTTTCTCATCAATTGCTGTTGAAGAAAGAATACCCATCGTACTGGAAAGCAGCTTATCCACGATGAAGGTCTCATATTCCTGCATTTCATCGCTGAGGTCGTTGTAAACGGTTGCTGTTTCAACGGTCAGTTCCTGCGTAATCTCGGCAAGCACCTGCTGGAGCTTCTGCTGGAACAGTGCATAGATCCGCTGCTCACGCTCCGTGGCATCCGCCGCCGAGAAATGGGAAATATCAATCGTGCTGTTTTCGATCAGTGCATTGTATACATCATAAATTGGAATCGGAACGGCATCCGTATTGGCAAGTGTTGAGGTATCAACAGATTTTACATCACTCAGATACTGTTTCAGAATGCCGGCAATTCTCTGTTCCAGAATTTTATATACCGCAATCTGCAGGTCATAATCAATCGAAAGATAGACGTTATTTCCCTGTTTTGGCTCAACCAGGGATCCCTCTACCGTTTCCAGCTCTTTTCCGACGTTATTAACGATAATCTCTTCTGATCCGTCGGTTCCCTGAAGGATTGTCTCCATATACTGTTCCAGACCAGATTTTCCGACGATAGATTCCGTGGAATACGTTTCTTCTTTTCCCTGGCTCTTCAGCTCTTCATTCAGTTCTGTCAGCTCGTCTGAGGACGCCTGGCCCGTATAACCGATCAGAGAGGAAAAATACTTTCCGTCATAATATACACGCTCGGAATCTTCCGAAATGCTGACACCCTGCAGAACATCTTCATTCTCTGCAATCGATGCAGTTGTATTGCTACTGACGCCGGAAGCAACTGTCACGCGGACATACTTCTGATAATTCGTCTGTTTCATCTTATAGCGGATCACCAGAATTTCCAGACGCTCCTGATTGGAAAGAGAAAGGACCGCATTTCCGGATTCGTCTGTCTGGTATGGAAGACCATACTCTTCAAAATCTTTGGCAGAATATGCGTATTTTTCATCGTCAGAATAGGCATCCAGGCCAAAGCCGTCCGGTCCGGCAAGAAATGTCATCAGCGTTTCGGCACTGGAACTCTTCTGTTCTGCCGTCATATCGTCGATTTTCTTCTGTCCATAAATGTCTGCACGGAAACGGTCGCGGGTCGTTCCCTCTTCACCTGTAAAAACAAACGCACCGTTCTCATCCACTTCAATCGGGAAGGTGCTGGTGTCAATCGAGTCTCCGTTTGCACGAATCAGCTTACAGAGACGATAGAGTTCTGCGTTCAGAGAGAGAATACGTTCTTTTGTCGTGTTGTACGTTCCGTTATCCTCGATGGTTACGGAGTAGGAAACCTTATTTCCAGCGATCAGTTTTCCGTTCCGGTCATAAATATTTCCTCTTGTACTATCAAGGGTTCTGGTTTTTGTGATTTGCAGTTCAAAATTATCCGCATACTCTTCTCCATGCACCACCTGCAGGATAAAAAGTCTTCCGATCAGGACGGCAAACATAGCAAGGAAAACCACACCAAGCAATAGGGTGCGGTTTTCACCGAGTCTGTGGAAAAGTTTTCTTATCTTCTTAGCCATGGCGACTGTTGTCCTTCCATTTCATTTTCGGTCAGTTTACGGTTGATGATAAATAAAAGCCGGTAAAGCAGAATGGAGAGCACTACCGTGTATACCATTTCCGGCAGAATAATATGCGCCAGATAATCGAAAAAGTGCAGGCGCACGCGCAGCAGGAACTGCAGCACATACATCAGCAGACTGTAGACAAGATCGCTGGCAGCGACCAGTACAATGTGTACCTTAATATCATCGTCATAGAAGACTTTGCAGAAAAAGCCATTCAGATAACCGATATACATGTAGAGCAGTGCGTAAAATCCAAACAGGCTGCCGTAGAACAGATCAATCATCAGACCGCTGAAAAATCCGACCATCAGTCCCTCTTTTTTTCCGCGCATCAACCCAAAGGCGGACGTCAGAATCAGAAGAAGGTTCGGCGTTACGGACGCGATCTGAAAATACTGAAATACAGTTGTCTGTAACAGGAAAGCTGCCAGAATCAGAAAGGCAAGCGTGATTTTTCTGCGCATTTACTCTCCTCCCTGCTGTTTTAATTCTTTGATCACGAGAACTTCCTGAATATGTTGAAAATCCACAACAGGAATGATGTATCCCTTTTTCGTCAGGTGATTGGAGTCCTCGGTGATTTCACTGACATAGCCGATCAGAATACCGCGGAGGTATTTATCACTGATGTTCGATGTCACAATCTTTTCGCCCTCAGCTACCGTGTCGGTTGTATTCAGCTGGGAAAAGGCAAGCTTTCCGTCGCTGATCAGGCGCAGATCACCCGATACAATACACGTATCCGAGGTAGATGCTGTCATGGCGCTCACGGAACTGGAGTCATCAATGATAGAGCGGACAGTAGCGGAATTGGAACTTACCTCCTCAACAAGTCCAACAAGGCCGCCGTCTGCAATAACGTTCATATCTTTCTGAATCCCGTCATTTGATCCTTTGTTGATGACAAAGGTATCATACCAGTTGCCCGGATCCTTTGAGATGACCTGTGCTGCTACTTTTTCATATTCCGAGTAGGACTGGTCCAGCTGATACAGCTCCTGAAGACGCTGCAGCTCCTGCTGATCCTGTACAAGCTGATTGTTTTCCTCAGTCAGATCCGTGACCTTCTGTTCAAGCTCCTCTTTCTCGGCAGACAGTTTTTTGACGTTCTGGAAACCGGTCAGACAGTCTGTCAAATACGCACCGATCTGGTTAATTCCGTTCTGAAACGGGATGATCACAAAGCCTGCGGCTTCCCGGATCGGCGTGACCGGCATTTTGTCTGCTGCACTGCCTAAAATGCCGGAGAGACACAGGAACGTCATGATGAAAAGTAAATGTTTGCTTTTTAGCTGAAATTTTTTCTTCTTATTCATAGCGGGTCCTTTTTGATAGATTTACTTCTTTTTATTTACCGTGTAAGCCCAGCGATGCAGCGCATCGTGCGTGATCAGTTCCTTGAGCCCACAGATGGTACAGAGGTCATAATACTGGGAAAGCTGCACCGGACAGCCGAGCTGTCTCGAAAGATAGCGGTCAATGTTCGGAATCCTTGTGCTTCCGCCGGTGATATAAATACCCTCTTTCTGGATATGATCGTGGATCTGCGGCGGTGTACGCTCCAGCGCATGCTTGATTTCCTCGCCGATCTCATTAACACCGGAAAGGAGTGCTTCGTTTACGAGGGAAGAAGTAATGATCCCTTCCATTGGAAGACCGGATGCACCATCTACGCCGCGCACCTTCCGCGCCTCTTTTTTGTCTGTTCCAAGATCCGCCAGCGCAATCTTGACACGTTTGGCTGTTTTGGAGCCAATCTGGAAATTGTTTTTGCGGCGATTCAGATTGCATATCGATTCGTTGAACTGTTTTCCGCCTACCGGGATGATTCTGGAAAAAATAACCCTCGCGTTGGCGATAACAGAAATCTCTGTGCTCTGCGCTCCGATGTTGACAATCATGGAACCCTTCGTGCGGTTGATCGGAATGCCAAGTGCCAGCGCATCCGCGATTGGTTTATCCACAAGATACATGCGGCAGTTTTTTAAGGCTCCCTTATGTGCAATCGTATAATAAGAACGCCGTTCAATCTCTGTCATATCGCAGGGAACTGAAAAGTACAGCTCCGGGCGGTATCCCATGTGGCGCGTACAGCGGTGGAGAAGCGTGTGCAAAACGGCTTCTACCATCAATACATTCGCAATGCGTCCGTTGCTCATGGGGGTAATTACCTCGATATTGGAAGGCGTTCTCTCGTGCATTTCATATGCGTAATTTCCAACGGCAATCACCTGTTCGCGGTTGCGTATGGCAATCATATTTTTTTCTTTTGTGATTGTGTCTTTCTTCAGGTCATAGATTTTGACGGTACTGGTGCCAAGGTCTATGCCGTATACATTTCGAATCTGCATCGTGCTCCTTTAACTTGTTCCCTTCCTTTGGGCATTTCTGCCTCGGATTTTCGGGATCAGATTCCCTGTTCCAGCATACTGGTATAACAGTGATCCCCGATAATAATGTGATCCAGCAGGGTAATGCCGAGCATTTCGCCCGCCCGCCGGATCTGCCGTGTCACGGTAATGTCGTCACCGCTTGGCTCCGGGATTCCGCTTGGATGGTTGTGAACCAGCAGAATATGAACCGCACGGAACTGCAGTGCCGCAAGAAAAAGCTCCCGCGGCGAAATCATCGTCGCATTGACCGTTCCTCTTGTGATTTCCTTTTCTCCGAGAAGCTGATTTTTTGTGTCCAGCATCATGCAGAGAAGAACCTCCTGATCCTCGTGGCGGAGACGTTCCATGTAATAATCCGCAATGGAAGCCGGATCATGAAAGCAGAGACCTTTTCTTGCTCCGGCCGCGGCCATTCGTTTGGAAAGCTCACCGATGCACTGGAGCTGGATCGCTTTTACTTCCCCGACTCCGCGGATCAGCAGAAGTTCCTGTCTTGTACAGTGATAGAGTCCTAACAGGCCCTCCTCTTTTCCGGGAAGGGAAAGAATTTCTCTTGCGAGCTCCAGGGATGTTTTTCCCCTTGCTCCGCATCGTAAAATGACAGCCAGAAGCTCCGCGTCGGAAAGGCTTTCCGGGCCGTTTTCCAGGCATTTTTCATATGGCTGTTCCATCGTTGGCAGGTTTCGTAATCCATTTTTTCTCATGTATTCCTCCCACCACTCTTCCGGGAATTTTCATGGAATACATTGGTTTGAATCACCCATCATTCTAGCACAACTTTCCGCAGATGTATAGGAATTATGAAAAATTCATATATTTTTTTGCAATTTCCTCTGCCGTTTTTAATCCGTCCATGGCTGCGGAAGTGATGCCTCCCGCATAGCCTGCGCCCTCTCCGCACGGGTAAAGACCGGTAAGCGACGAACTTTCGAGTGTTTCATTTCTTACAATGCGGACCGGTGACGAGGTACGCGCTTCCACGCCGGAAAGAACGGCGTCCGGACGGGAAAAGCCGTGGATTTTCCGCTCAGATGCACGAATGCCTTCCACAAGGGAGTCTCCGATAAACGTCGGAAGAACTTCCCACAGATTGGCGAAAGTCCATTCTCCGCAGATGGAAGGGGTTACCTCTCCAAGTGCTGTAGAAACTCTGTTTTCACAGAAATCACCAAAAAGCTGCACCGGAACTTTGCCTTTTCCGGCTTCCCACGCAGCGTGTTCAAGCGCTCTCTGGAATGCCACACCATCGAGTACGTCCGGCGTTCCCTCTACATGGTACGGGCGGTAGTCTTCCGGTGTTACGGTGACAATCATAGCGCTGTTCGCATTTTTACCTTCCCGGTCAGAATAACTCATACCGTTGACGCAGGTGCGTTCCGCTTCCGAGGATGCGTTGACAACATAGCCGCCGGGACACATACAGAATGAGTACACACCTCTTCCGTTTTCACACTGATTGGTGAGCTTATACGGTGCTGCCCCAAGAAAATCCGGTGCCTCCGGTCCGTACTGATCCTCCGTGATCATCTTCTGCGGATGCTCAATGCGGACGCCGACAGCGAAGGATTTTGCCTCCATGGAGATCTTATTTTCGCAGAGTTTAAAGAAGGTATCGCGTGCAGAGTGGCCGATCGCAAGGACTGCCGTCTCCGCGGCAATCTTCTCGGTTTCATTGACGGTTACAGAAGTGAGTCTGCCGTTTTCAATCCCAAAGTCCGTCACTTTTGCTCCGAAACGGACTTCTCCGCCCCATGCCTCGATCTTTTTCCGCATCGTTGTCACAATTCCGATGAGCTGATCGGTGCCAAGGTGCGGTTTCTGATCGTACAGAATTTCTTCCGGTGCCCCGCATTCCGTGAAAATCCGGAGTACCTCACGGTTTCTGCCGGATGGATCCTTCACTGAAGTGTTTAATTTTCCATCCGAAAACGTACCGGCGCCGCCCTCTCCGAACTGTACGTTCGATTCCGGGTTCAGAACGCCGGTTTTCCAGAACGCATCGACACTTTTCTTTCTCTGTTCTGCAGATTCGCCGCGCTCCAGAACGAGCGGACGGTAACCATGCTTTGCGAGAACATAGGCACAAAAAAGCCCTGCCGGACCGCTTCCGATAATAACCGGCCGGTGAACAAGAGTCTGTTCTCCGGATTTTGGGAACACATATGGCTTTTTCTCCGCTTTTACGATCTGGTTACTTTTCGCCTTCCGCAGTACGGCGTTCTCATCTTTTACTTTTACATCAAGCTGATAAACGTATTTTAATTCGGATTTCTTTCTGGCATCAATTGAGCGGCGTAAGAGCTCAATTTCCTGCAGATCGTGTTTTCCGATTTTCAGTGTTTTTCTTATTTTCTGTTCCAGTTCCTCCTGTGTGTGGGTGACTGGAAGCTTTAATTGCTGTATCCGAATCATGCATGTTCTCCTGCTGCAGCTCTTCCGGCTGCACTTCCGCTGGACCAGGCCCACTGGAGATTGTAGCCGCCGCAGACGCCGTCGACGTCCAGGGCTTCTCCCGCAAAGAAAATACCAGGGTGCTGTACCGATTCCAGAGAATCCGTAAGCTGGTCGAGCGTGATGCCGCCCGCACACACCTGGGCTTTTCCAAAGTCGGTCTGGCCGGTGATCTGTAAACGATATGATTTGATGGCGCCTGCCATTTCTTCCGGAGTCTTTTTCTTTCCGATCAGAACCGGAATGAGTTTTTCCGGAAGAAGACCGATCAGAAGCTCTTTTGGCGCTTTATACGGGCAGATTTCCTGCCGTCTGACAAGTTCTGCAGTAAGCTCCGATTCCGTCAGTTCCGGAAAGAAGTCTACGAGAAGTTCAGCGCGTTTTTTCTGCATGCAGGCGCGCACAGCGAACCGGGAAATCTGGAATACCGGAATGCCGGAGACACCGTAGTCGGTAAGCTGCATTTCTCCCTGTTCCGTCAGAATCTCCTGATTTTCAACCAGAAGCGTAATCTTCGCGCGCACCCGAACACCCGCCCAGGAGGAAAACTGGTTTCCTTTGCAGCGGAGCGGGCAGAGGGCCGGGGAAAACGGAATCGAAGCGAGCTGAAGCTGATCGGCAAATCGAAGTGTATCTCCGTCGGAACCGGCGATCTGGGAAGCACAGCTTCCACAGCAGATGATGACACTGTCAGCCGGGTACTGCCATCCTTCGGTGCGCACCAGATAACCATTTTCAGCTTTTTCCACTGCAACAGCCGTTTCCCGTGTCTTGATTTTTACCTTTCGGAATCTGGCTTCCAAAACCAGCAGATCAAGAACGGACTGTGCCTGCTCGCTGGCCGGATAAAGCCAGCCTTCACGGCTCCGGATGCGGATGCCGAGCTGTTCAAAAAACTGTTCGGTGTCCTGTTCGGTAAACTGTTCGAGAACCCGTGATGCACGCTCCTGATTTCCCGTGCGGTAGCACGATGCATCCTGATAACGATTGGTAAAATTACACCGTCCGTTTCCGGTCGCAAGAAGCTTTCTGCCCGGTTTATCGTTCTTTTCCAGAACGGTGACCGCGGCACCGAGACGTGAGGCCCAAATTGCCGCCATCAGTCCGCTCGCGCCGCCGCCGATAATTACCACATTTTTTGCCATTATAATGTCACCATACCGGCATCGGCGAGTTTCTGAAGACTCATCAGAATACCGAATTTTGCGTGCTGCCACGTAAGCCCACCCTGGAAGTAGACAGCGTACGGCGGTTTGATCGGGCCGTCGGCAGAAAGTTCAATGGAAGAGCCCTGCACGAAAGCGCCAGCTGCCATGATAACTGGGCTGTCGTAGCCTGGCATATCCCAAGGTTCCGGGGAAACGAAGCTGTCGACCGGGGCAGCTGCCTGGATACCCTGGCAGAATGCGATGACGCCTTCCGGTTTTCCAAAGGTTACCGCCTGAATGATGTCGTGACGGCTCTCGGTTCCGTTTGGAACAACGGCAAATCCCAGTTTCTCATAAACATTTGCAGCAAAGACAGCACCTTTTAATGCCGCTGCGGTAACGGTCGGTGCCAGGAAGAATCCCTGGTAGAAGGAACCGTTCACACCGAGTGTTGCGCCAACCTCTTTTCCAAGTCCCGGGGAGAGCAGACGGTATGCTGCATTTTCCACGTACTTTTTCTTTCCAACAATGTAACCGCCGGCCGGAGCCAGTCCGCCGCCCGGGTTTTTGATCAGGGATCCGACCATCAGATCTGCACCGACATTGGTCGGTTCAATCGTCTCCACGAACTCGCCGTAGCAGTTATCGACCATACAGATGACATCTGGTTTGATATTTTTAATAAATGCAATCAGTTCACCGATGCGGGTAACAGAAAGCGTCGGTCTGGTCTGATATCCTTTCGATCTCTGAATCGTCACCATCTTTGTCTTTTTGTTGATGGCATTTTTGATTCCTTCGTAATCGAAAGAGCCGTCCTCTTTTAAATCTACCTGGCGGTAAGTTACGCCATATTCCGCAAGAGATCCGACGGACGGGCGGATGCCGATCACTTCCTCAAGGGTGTCGTACGGTTTTCCAACAGGAGAAAGCAGTTCGTCGCCCGGGCGGAGATTTCCGGAAAGCGCCGTTGCAAGCGCATGGGTTCCGCAGGCGATCTGCGGGCGTACCAGTGCATCCTCAGTGCCGAAGCACGTTGCATAGACCTGCTCCAGCGTATCACGTCCCAGGTCATTGTATCCGTATCCTGTGGTTCCATATAAGCATGCCTCGCTGACCTTGCTTGCCTGCATGGCGTGGATGACCTTTAACTGGTTGTATTCTGCGATTTCATCAATTTTTGCAAAACGCTCTTTTAATTCTTCCTCAATTTTCGTTCCAAATGCGAAAACCTCTTTGGAAATGCCAAGTGTGCTGTACATAGCAGCTTTTTCTGTCAACATGATTGTTCTCCTTCTTCCTTTGCATCGGCCGAAACGATTTCGTTCCAGCGATCCAGCATATATGATAATATTTTTTCTTCGTCGTAGTCAAAATCCGGCTTGTTCAGCCAGATCACATCCTTTTCCCGTCGGAACCAGGTCAGCTGCCGTTTGGCAAAATGACGGGTGTCCCGCTTGATGATATAGACGGCCTCCTCCAGCGTGCATTCGCCCGCAAGATACGGGAACAGTTCTTTGTAGCCCAGTCCCTGCATGGAGACAAGATCTCTTGTGTATCCCATTTCTTTCAAACGGAAAACTTCATCAACCAGTCCGTCGCGGATCATCTGATCGACGCGCTTGTCAATGCGGTCATACAGAATCGAACGTTCGTCGTTCAGCACAAAATAAGCAGAACAGTACGGAGATTCCTTCTGCTTCTGCTCCTCGTTGTGCTCCGAAATCTTCTGTCCTGTCTCGTGATAATATTCCAGCGCCCGGATTACACGTTTTACATTATTCGGGTGAATCGTCTCCGCGGAAGCAGGATCAACCTCGGAAAGTTCCCGGTACAGTTCTGCCGCGCCTTCCTCCGTTGCTGCTTTTTCTTCCAGCTGTTTCCGGATCGGCAGTTCACCGTGCGATTCCGTAAAATCAACTTCTTTTAAAAGCGCCTGGATATAAAAGCCGGTGCCGCCCGTCACGATCGGAATCTGTCCGGCGGCGTATATTTTTTCCATCGCTTCATGCGCCAGTTCCACAAACTTCACGACGTGAAACTCTTCGGAAGGATCGAGCACATCGATCAGATAATGCGGAACGCCGCACATCTCCTCCGGGCGGATTTTGGCAGATCCGATATCCATATGGCGGTAGACCTGCATGGAATCCGCGGAGATAATGGCCCCATTCACCGCTTTGGCAAGCGAAATCGACAGCTTCGTCTTGCCGACAGCGGTCGGACCGGTCAGGATAATCAAAGGTTTTTTCAAAAAAATCACCTACACAATTCTCTTAAATTTCTTTTCCAGTTCCCGTTTCGAGAGGGAAATGATCGTCGGCCGGCCGTGCGGGCAGTGATACGGATCTTCGAGCGTCAAAAGCTCGGCAATGAGCTGCTCCGCCTCTGCATAGGAAAGATGATTGTTGCCCTTTACGGCGGCCTTGCACGACATCGTCGCCAGACGGTCTTTTAAAATCTCCAGCGGCTTTTCGCGGACCTCCTCAAGATTGTCGAGAATCTCGATAAACAGCTCCTCCGTCGCAATACCGTACAGGTTGTGCGGCACGGCGTTGATCGCATAGTCTTTTCCGCCGAACGGGGAAATTTCGTAGCCGAAGGACTGGAAAACGTCCATGTAACGGGTCACAAGATCTGCTTCCTGAGGCGTTAAGGAGACGATCAGCGGAGGACTCACCATCTGGGAGGTGACGTTCTTTTCCCGGTAATTTTTCATCATCCGCTCGAACAGTACCTTTTCGTGCGCGGCATGCTGATCGATGATGTAGAGATTCTCGCCGTACTGAATCAGCCAGTACGTATCGAAAACCTGGCCGATGATGCGGTGCGATTTCTCTGCCTCCGGGGTAAGAAACTGCTCATCAAAGAGCTGCATCTGGCCTTCTGGCTCAGGCGAAGCAGATGCAGATGAGGATTCTTCCGGCATGGAAGATACCGTTGGAGCTGCATCTGGCTCCTGCTGATGCTGTATTGCGTCCGCGTTTGAGAGGTCTGCCGTCTTTGACACGTTTCCTGCCCCCGGCTCAAACAGTTCTTCCTCTTCCCGCGTCATTCCCGTCATCTGCTGAACCGGCACATACGTTTTCGCTGCGCGGTATCCATTTCGTTCCACCTCCGGGAAAATTGGCATTCTTCTGCTCTGGCTGGAAACCGGCTCCACCGGAAGGGACTGCCGTGCAAAGCCTTCTTTTACCTGCCGTTTCTGCTCGAACGGTTCCGGAACAACAATCTGTTCTTTCCGTGCCTCTTTTTCATCTGCTTTCCGTTCCCTGTCGGAAGAAAGCGAAACCTTCACAATCTGCTCCCTGTGATTCAGCGCACCTGAGATCATATCGCGCATCTGGCGGTAAATCTCCTCCTGATGAGAAAAACGAAGTTCCATCTTCGTCGGATGCACATTGACATCCACCGCCTCTCCATCCATCTGGACATAGAACAGAGTAAACGGATATTTATGCTGCATCATCGATGTTTGATATCCGTCCTCAATCGCACGGGCGAGCAGCTTGCTCCGCACATACCGTCCATTCACGTAATAATTTTCAAAATTCCGGTTTCCCCTCGAGATCACCGGTTTTCCGATAAAGCCGTCGATCGACATCAGCGGGCTTTCCGAGTGAATCTCGATCAGCTCCCGCGCGATGTCGCGGCCGTAAATATTATAGACCAGTTCTTTTAAATTCCGGTTGCCGCTCGTATGGAGCTTTACCTGTGAATTCACCATATATTTAAACGAAATCCCCGGGTGCGACAGCGCAAGCTGCTCCACAACGGAAGTCACCGCATTCGCCTCCGTAACCGGCGTTTTTAAGAATTTCTGACGAGCCGGCGTGTTGTAAAAAAGATTCCGGACCAGAAAGGTTGTTCCGGTCGGGGCACCGACCTCCTCATTGGCCTTCTCCGCGCCGCCCTCAATCACATACCGCGTTCCCGTCAGCGCATCCGGCGTTTTCGTAATCATCTCGATCTGCGCAACCGCCGAGATACTCGAGAGCGCCTCGCCGCGGAAGCCAAGAGATGCAATCTGCACGAGTTCTTCCACGGAACGGATCTTGCTCGTCGCGTGGCGCAGAAAAGCGAGCGGCACCTGTTCGGCCGGAATGCCGCTTCCATTGTCCGTGATCCGCACCAGCGAGATACCGCCGTCGCGGATTTCCACGGTGATCGCCGTCGCACCGGCGTCCATTGCATTTTCCACCAGCTCCTTTACCACGGAAGCCGGCCGTTCCACGACCTCACCGGCCGCAATTTTATCGATCGTATTCTGATCCAGTACTGCTATGGTAGCCATGTTGTTCCTTTCTGTTTCGGATTGATTCTAACTTATGTTCTGATCCAGTATTCCCCTATTTCCAGCGGTTTTTCACCTTTCCCTGGAAACGGTACAGGGTATTTAAAGCATCCATCGGTGTCATATTCGAGATATCAAGCTCCGAGAGTTCTTTGATGATATCATCGTCCTGCACCGTATCGAACAGCGACATCTGTGCCATATCGACCTCGTCGTAGTGAACCGGCTTTGCCTTCGGTTTTTTCTGCATGGTCAGATCCTTGACCGCAGCAGTGATATCGGCATCGCTCAGCTGCTCCACCAGCTCCTGCGCCCGGGAGAGCACTGACTCCGGCACTCCCGCAAGACGCGCTACCTGGATACCGTAGCTCTTATCTGCGCCGCCCTGTACAATTTTACGCAGGAATACGATATCGTCGCCCTTTTCCTTAACGGCAATACAGTAGTTGTGCACGCCCGGAAGCTTTCCTTCAAGCTCAGTCAGCTCATGGTAATGCGTAGCGAACAGTGTCTTTGCGCCGAGCAGCTTCGGATTCGCCACATGCTCAATCACCGCCCAGGCGATCGAAAGACCGTCGAACGTACTCGTTCCTCTTCCGATCTCATCGAGAATCAGCAGACTGTTCGAGGTTGCATTCCGAAGAATATTTGCCACCTCCGTCATCTCAACCATAAACGTACTCTGGCCGCTTGCCAGGTCATCGGATGCGCCGACACGGGTAAAGATCCGATCCACAATACCGATGTTTGCCTTCGAAGCCGGAACAAACGAACCGATCTGTGCCATCAGCACAATGAGGGCCGTCTGGCGCATATACGTCGATTTACCTGCCATGTTCGGTCCGGTGATGACGGAAACGCGGTGGTCACCGTTGTCAAGCAGGGTATCGTTTGCGATAAACATATCGTTTGGAATCATCTTCTCGACCACTGGGTGACGGCCGTCCTTGATATCAATCTTTCCGCGGCTGTTCAGCTTCGGACGCACATAGTGGTTGTGCTCGGCAACGTAGGAAAGCGATGCATACACATCGAGCCGTGCCAGAGCCTGCGCCGTGCGCTGAATCCGCTCCGCCTCACCGGCAACCGTATCGCGCACCGTACAGAAAAGATCGTATTCCAGCGCATACAGTTTATCCTCCGCACCGAGAATCGTATCCTCGAGTTCCTTCAGACGCGGGGTAATGTAGCGCTCCGCATTCGTCAACGTCTGTTTTCTCGTATAGTAATCCGGGACAAGATCTTTAAACGAGTTCGTGACCTCCAGATAATAGCCGAATACCTTGTTGTATTTGACCTTCATATTTTTGATGCCGGTTTTCTCGCGCTCGCTTGCCTCCAGCTCACTCAGCCACTGTTTTCCCTCGGTCTTGGCGTGACGGTAATTATCGACCGTCTCGTTATAGCCGTCCTTGATCATACCGCCGTCGCGCATCAGATACGGCGGATCATCGACGATTGCCGCATCGACAAGCTGATAGAGGTCTTCCAGCGGATCGAGATCCTCCTGAATCTGCGCCAAAGCGTCACCGTCAAACGAGTTTAAGAGCTGCTTGATGTAAGGCAGCATCTGCAGCGACGATTTAAAGGCGATCAGGTCACGCGGATTCGCGGACTGGTAGCTGATTCTTCCGACGAGACGCTCGAGGTCATAAACCGGACGGAGGTATTCACGGATTTCCTCGCGGATCATCGCCTGCCCCGTTAGAGCCTCTACAGCATCGAGTCTTGCATTGATTTCATCCTCGTCGATCAATGGCTGCTCCACGTAGCTTCGCAGAAGACGCGCGCCCATCGCCGTGCGGGTTTTGTCGAGAACCCAGAGGAGGGAGCCGCGTTTCTGCTTCTCCCGCAGCGTTTCCACCAATTCCAGATTCCGGCGGCTGGAGCTGTCGATCAGCATATATTTGTCTGTCACATACGGTGTAATCGAATTCATGTGAGACAGATCCGATTTCTGTGTCTCGTGCAGATACTGGAACAGCGCACCGGCTGCAATTGTTCCGCAGTTGTAATCGGCGATGCCAAGGCCTTCCATCGTAGCAGCATGGAACTGTTCCTGCAGCGTACGGCGGCAGATATCATCGTCGAAATACCAGTCTTCCAATGCATTCACGCAGATATGAAGGCGGGTTCGAAGATCCTCCACATCGATCCCGCAGAGCAGGAACGACTGATTGCAGATGATTTCCGCCGGCATAAACTTCGTGATCTCATCCACAAGGCGGCGCGGCTTGTCCATTTCCGTGACGAGGCACTGGCCGGTCGAGATATCTGCCGTAGAGATACCGAAGCATCCCTCCATGCAGACGATCGACATGATGTAGTTGTTCTTCGTCTCATCAAGTCCCTGCGGGATCAGCGTCGTACCCGGTGTGACAACGCGGATGACTTCGCGCTTTACCATGCCCTTTGCCTGTTTCGGGTCCTCCATCTGCTCGCAGATCGCAACCTTATGGCCGTTCTCTACAAGACGGTTGATATACCCTTCTGCAGCGTGATACGGGATACCGCACATCGGAGCGCGATCCTCCATGCCGCAGTCCTTTCCGGTCAGCGTAAGCTCAAGTTCTTTGGATACCAGGGTGGCATCCTCGAAGAACATTTCGTAGAAATCACCTAAGCGGTAAAACAAAATGGTATTAGCCGGGTCAGTCAAGCCTGTCTTCGTCTGGCAATAATGTACCATCATAGGCGATAAATTCGCAGTTTTTAAAACATCCTTGCAAGTAGGGGATTTTTTGCTTATGATTTCTGGATTTGACCAGCTTTTGACCACCTTTTCTGTCTGACTTTGGTTTTGAGGTGTTTTGTTATTAGAAAAATTCATTTTTTCACCTTTTTATCCTTTAGATCAAAATTCGTATAAAAACTCTTCATACCCTTTCGAAGCTCTGGTTCGATATAGCTATTATCAAGATGAGTGTAATATTCGACCATTTTATCTGAACTGTGACCAACATACTCACGGACAACAGATTCCGGAACTTTGGCCTTTATCAGGGTGGTTACATATGTATGACGGAACATATGTGGTGTTACTTTGACCAGGTTTGGAGAACGTCCTTCTTTTTGGGCAAGCAATATTTCCGGTTCATTTATTGCCGTTTGAAAGTCATTGCATATTCGATCAAGCCAACTGCGATTAAGTGGATTGCCCGGTCCAGTAGTACAAACAAGATCCGGATATTGTTCAAGCAAGGGATTCGAACGTCCCCAATCGCGTCCGTACTGCTTCTTGTCTGCATCTTGCTGGGCTTTCCATTGTTTTAAAGCCTTAACTGCAATATCAGAAAGAGGAACGATACGATAACTTTTCTCACTTTTCGGCGTTGTTACTTGATGATACAACGCCGAATCATAAAGTCGATTTCCCTCCTCGTCAAAAATGTCTCGAACCTTTTTCACAGTTTTGTAGACTTTCAACTGCTTTTTCCTAAAATTTATATCTTTCCACTGTAGGGAAAGAAGTTCTCCGATTCTTAAGCCGCCATGTAATAGAACGATAAATAATTCATAATAGCGGCGTGATTGAATACTCTTGAAAAATTGTTCCAACACATCAGGAGTTAGTACCTGCTCAAACGTCCGTTCAAATAAGTCGTCCGGAGGTTTTTCGTTTACAGACTTAGGCGGTCCAGCGTATTGATATCCGGAGCATGGATCAAACGGTATGATACGATTTTCAAAAGCAGTGCGAAAAACTTGCTTTAAAACGGCCAAAGACTGTTGAATTGTAGTCGTTGCATATCCCTCTTTTTCGAGTTCTTGCATAGCCGACACAATATTTACATTTTTCACGTCAATTATTTTCATATAACCAATGTAATCTTCCACACGTTCAAAGCCTGTAACATAGTTATTAAGAGTTTGTGTTTTTAGTTTGGGCCGTGCATAATTCTTTAAATAAATTTCAAACCATTGTGAAACTGTTAGCGTAAACGAGAGGTTTAAATCTCTGTTTGCCATCAATAAGAGAAACTGTTTCTTTTTTTGCTTCAGTTTCCGAAGATTAGTATCATAGATACTATAGGGCTTTTTTTGCCCTTTGATTCTGATGCGAGCTTCATATCGACCGTCTTTTCTTTGATAGATGCCGGCACCAAGTTCTTTTCCATTTGAGTCTTTTCCCATATCATTCTCCTAATGATACGCGCATACGGATATTATCGTATCACGCGAACTTAAAAAATGCAAGTATGCTGGTCAATCCATCGTTCGAATTTTTTTCGATGGATCATAGTACGCCTGCCAATTTGAACCTTAAAGTTACTTTCATTCATGAGATCACGAAGTTTACGTTCTGAAATTCCGGTAAGCTCGGATGCTTCTTTCACAGATAGCAGAATTTTGTCTGAATCTAAATTATTTCCTTTTGTACGTTGCAAAATAGACACCTCTTTCTTGTTTTGATACTTATAGTATTAGAAATAAAAACAAAAAAGGCATCAACTTTTTCGTCAACGCCTTTAGATGGTTATTTGTCAGATGTCTTTTTGCATTTTATTGCATCCTCAACAGCCTCTTCCCAGCTCATATGATATTTTTCCATGCGTGTTTTTACAGACCTCGCGTCAATTTGTAAAGCATGATAACAACGGTATAATGTAGGATATACTGTGTTTTGAAAGACGACAGGATCTGCATCTTGAATGCGATGCATTCCAGTGGTTGATAATGCTTCTTGGATTGCCTGTTCTAACGTATATTGTTTGGATTTAACAAAATGTAAAATCGCGATTGGGTCTACGCCTATACGAGAACAGAGCTTTTCTACGCAATCGTATGTACTATTTTGGAATTGTATAGCATCCGGGTATAAGAGTGAAAGTTCTTGCAAAGCGAGAAAATGATTTGCTGATTCCTCGATGGTGCATTTTAGGCGGTGCGCTCTTGCAGCCACACTGCTATGACTTATATGATGCTGCTTGCAAAAAGCGGATAAGGAAGGATATGCCTCTCCGTTAATTTCCACAACCCGCGAGTCTGACGGGCGAGTTTTAGACGGAGCAGAGACTTTTTTCTTTTTCTTCTTGGGAAGAATTTTGGGTGGGTCAATCTGATTCTCTTGACGCTGCTTTTGTGCTAAACAAGCCCTGACAGCGGCGGAAGGAGTTAGCTGATTTTTGTTTTTATAGGCATATACAACATCAGGACTCAATCCATATTCTTTACAACAAGCGATAATAGATGGATATTTTTGGTTGTTGAACTTGAAAGAATAACGGCTTTCATTTAAGACATAATGATCCAATGCTGCTTCAAAAGAGCATTTATGAGTGCGCTTATAGTAACTCACATTGTCAACAGGAACATTAAACAATTCACAGCATACCTTCATAGATAGATATGTTTGACCGTGATATTTCACGCAACGTCCTTTTTTTGCAGCCCTTAGATGGTCAATGGCTTTTTCCGCTGTGATATTTTTCTCCTTTTTCAGCGGGAAAACACAGGAATAGGCCACATCATAGTATTCGCAACAAGCTTTAATGCTGGAAAATATCTGTCCGTGATAAGGAAACTTGAATTTATCCAAATATTGTTGTCTTCGTTTAGATATGCGCATAAAACACCTCCCTTTTCTAATACAAATTCTTAGGCAAAAGCGGTCTTTTTAGTTTCGGCGGGGTTAATCATCTGCAATAAAGATTTCTGAAAATCATATTTTTTCTGAACAGAGCGTCTTTTTTTCTTACGATGGCGGATATTGGGATCGATCTGATTCAAATAACGGCTCATAAGAAGGGTGTCAATTGTTTCTTTTGAATAAATAGCTCCACTTGGATGCATAACCAGTGCGCCCTTAGCCAGGACCAACGAAGCAAGTCCGTAATCCTGTGTTATAACGATATCTCCTATTTTGCATTCATTATAGATCTGCATATCGGAAGCATCTCTTCCGGGAGCCACCTTTTTAATTTTGCTGTAATCAGAATAAAGCTGGTGCGCTGTATCGCAGAACAACATTACTGGTAAGCCTTTCTCTTCCGCAATTTCTTCAATCTGACGGATTTTTGAACAAGAATCCGCGTCAACAATAATTCTCATTTGTAAAACCTCCTCTTCGAAAATTTTCTTATTGATAGTATTGCAAAAAGAAAAATACTTATATTCTCACGTAGGTGATTTTTTCGCAAAAAAACACTGCTCCATAAAATGCATGGGCAGTGTTTTTCCTTGAATAGGCTGTTATTTTACGTCATTTTGAGCGATCAGTTCATCCAGAGTGACTGGGGTATAATTGATAACATCGACGGATACATTATATCTTCTGTCAATATGCGTTACAGTTGTATTGTGAATATGGCCATGCAGGTGATAAGAACCCACATAAAACCCATTCCATTCCTCGATTGGATAATGGAACAGAACAACTTTACGTTCATTATCTCTCACTTCTGCATATGGACGGCACCATAAAAAAGCGCTGGAGAAGTCCCGATTATGGATATTCTTGAAATCATGATTCCCGGTAACGAGGTATTTTTTGCCTGGAAGAGCCATAAGAAATTTTCCAATTTCCTTTTCATGATACATGCCAACATCACCAAGAATATATACTTCATCACAAGGACCAATACCTTTTTTCTTCCAATTTTGGAAAATAGTCCGGTGCATGTCATCGATTGTTGCAAATGGGCGACTGCATTTTTGAAGAATCGCCGGGTGAAACAAATGTAAATCACTAATATAATATTTCATAAAAATCTCCTTTAAGCGTCAAATTCAACGAGATAATTCATTACCATGGCAGCCTCTGAATAAAAGATGATTTCATCTTCTCTTAAAGAGCGTCCAGCTTTGGCATGAACACAATTTTTCTTTTTCGCTTCCAGTTCTTTTGGAGTAAAGTGGTGGCTCGATTCCACATAAAGTGGTTTTCCGTAAGCAACCGCAAAAAGCCCCATATATACAACATTTTCATGTTCGTTTGTGTATTTTGCAGAAGAACTGCTTGTATACAAAAAACTCTTGTTCGGATTAAGGGCAAAATAAGCTCCGTCACCAAACATGCGTCCATTCTCATAGGAGGGAAGGATTTTGATGGAATTTTCCGTGATACTGAGCCAGTTTGCATTCCGGCTTCCGTGCCACATCTGCCGTACATAGCGAATATGATGCTCTTTACAATAGCTGTTAAAGGTTTTTTGCTGCCGATCTGGGATAACACGCCAGATCTTTCGTACTTTCCGCTGCAGAGAAGGGGTTAAGTGTTCGATAACTTCCTGCCGCTGGGAATCTGTAGCCTCAAATACATGAATATTATGTTCCTGAAAACTGCCGATAGAACCGGACGGACGCATAACTTCCATCGCCGTGATAAGGTCATTTTCACGATCTATAATCGCAGGAAAATCAGACGTTTTCACAGCAAGAAGAGATTTAACATATCTGCTCTTTCGAGGGGAAATAGTTAATAATTTCTGAAGCGTCTCATTGAAATCCTTCAAAGTAGTCTTGGTACTTAATTCCGCAAGAATTTTCTTCGACTGAGATACCTGTTCAACGGTCACTTTGTCATGGTGGACCAAATGCCGTTCGACCATACCTTTAGCGTAGGTATACAGTTTTTGATATAATTCAATAGCTTCCGGACGCTGATCAGGAATGGTGGGTGCAGCAGGTGTTTCCGACACAGCTGGAGCAAGATAAATAGAAGACTCGTCCTTGTATCCTTTTGAAAGCTTTTCATAGTAGCGAATCCAATATAGATGGATGGGATATGGGGTTTTCAAGTCCTTTTTTCCAAATGCTTCTCCCCTGCCAGCTCCGATACGTCCGTAAGTTGCATTCAGTACGGAACCAGATGGCCGAAAATGGTAGAATTTGTAATTGTTGGATACTGGGTTAATACAGGTTAAATAAGCTTCCGGATAGGTATCCTGTGGGAGCTGGATGGTATTGTACTCTTCTGTTACATACATACTCGGATAGATGGTCCCGTCCTTTGCGAATGTGCCACGCTGTTTAACGTCAAACTCCGCTTCTCCTACAGGTGTAGAAACAAGTAAACGATTGGGAACGGACAAATTTAATAACTGCTCCCCAATGGCCTTATACAAGGCAGATTCTGTTTGTGGAACTTCCATATTCCGGGTATCGTTGTACGTCTTAATAGTAATATGCATATTTTTCTCCTTGGACAAATTGAATTTCAGATCGGTTATTGATATACTCCTTTCTTCATAAATTGATCTGATACCCCTAGAATGTGGAAAAGTGAAAAAAACAAAATGGCCGGGATTTATTCCCGACCATTTTGTGTCTCTATTGTTGTTTCAATTCGATAATATACTGAAGCGTTACCTGCGCATCGTCAAAAATAACAACCTCGTCATTCCTTAAAGATGTGCCAGCATGAGCAAAAACAGCATCGTGAGGTGAAATGCGGGATTTGGTTAGCGATTTCATGCCCGAGGTCCATGTGTAGACATGATAGGGTGACTTGTACACGGTTTTCATAACAAATAAATAGGCTTTGTCTGAGGTGCCATGTACCCAAAAAGACCCATTCAATGAGGTATATCCAATACTTTTTTTCGCTTTTGGAGCAAGATATATTCCATAGCCGAACATATGACCGACTTTGGGCGCTTTGGGATTTAAGATAAGTCCATTATGTAAAATGGACAGGCAATTCATATTTCTGGACCCATGATACCAGTAATGAATGTCTTCTTTATGATAATTATGTTTGTCATAATAATTCCAAAAAGCGTTATCTCTATTGGAATTTTTAACACGGAATGCTTTTGAAAAGCAATCTGCAGAATGTCCCATGTGTCGTTTGATTTGCCAGAGTTCTTTTTCATTGTTTACAGGGGTGATTGATAGATTCCATTCTTCCAGAAGAGTTTTTTCTTTGCTGTCATTGGACGGCAATGCCTGCATCTGGGTTTCCATCATGCGCAGCAGATCGGTTTCTCGATCTATAACATTCTGAATCTGCTCCGGATCGGCATCTGCCGGGAGCAAATAGTCTGCAACATTTTTCATTTTCCGAGGCAATAGAGCAAATAATTGTTCCAGAAGAGAATTATCCTTTAATGGATCATTTGAAAATTGATTCAAAATATCTTCTGCTTGCGTGATCATCTGCGGGCTAACCTCGGATACGGATACAGAATAATTAGATTTGATGGCCATAGATGATTCCTGTTGCAAAAAAGCAATGAGTTCACGAACAGAATCATCCTCGATTTCTTTGTATGTATAGGAAGAATGTACATCCATGAGTTCTGTCTTGTCTTGATAGCCCTCTGAAATTTTCTTTTGATACATTTTATCCCATACTGATATAGGATAATAACGGATGTATGGAGCAGCCCCAACACGCCCCATTTCTACCTTAAATGTTGTATCCGAGTCCTGAATCATCCGAAAATACATATTTCGATTTTCAGATGGTATAATTCGGATCATAATAGCTACGTGTGCCATTTGATATCTCCTTGACATAATGTATTTCAGACCTTTGCTTTTACACTCCTTTCATAAAATATTGATCTGATGCTTTTAGAATGGCGAATCAAAAGAAGAATAAATTTTATGTACGTGAAAAATATTTTTGAAATTATTTTCCATACTATATATAGAAAACAAAACATACAAAGGAGGAATTTGTTTATGTGTAATTCAGAAATGGATCTCGGACTGGAAGCATCCAAATACAAAAATCCGAGATTCGATATCGTTTCGAGAATCGCGTATCTGTTAGGCGTATCGGAGGAGTATTTTTTAGGTGAAGAAAGCAATTTTGATGAGAAAATTTACACGGAGCTGGAGGAATGTAAAGATGGAAGAATTGTCCGGAATTTGTGCATTATTCGGACTGCATTACTAAGAAACAATGGAAGAATCCGGAATTTGTTTCAGTATGATATGAAAAACATTGATACGATTCCAGAATATATTGCCCCAGAATGTATTAAAAAGCTCAAAAAGGATGAAGTAGATATCTGGAGAGCTAATTGGACCCCAGCAAAATACGTTGTGTTAGTCAGTGCTGAAATCAAAAAGCATATCAATGGCTGCAAGAATAGTTTCCCACTGTGGCTTAATTGGGACTATGTAAAAGATATGTTTTGTCTCCCGGAACTCAAGGAAAGACAAGTTTCAAAGCTGGTAGAATCGTATGGGGAAAAGCGGAACCGATTTCCCTATACGATGTATGTCGTAGGAGCATTATCTGTAGAAGTAGGGAATATCCTGTACAACGATGAGAAGTTCGTAAGTTATCTGTACAGGAGAAACGGAGATATGTTTGATGATCTTTCTAAAGTGACGGATGCCAGCGACGAAATCAAGAAGAATATTAAGGATTATATTCGAGACAATCAGGAAATTACGATTGTTGTGGATTGTGAAAATGCAAATCCATATAAGCTTTACTCTGTTTTGGACGGGCTTGAGCCGACAACACGAGAACACATCAAAAAAATTGTTTTATATAACGATGTACATACTACAGTTACCTGGCGGTTGCTGCAGCGATTGATTCCGGGGGTAGAACACAAAATGATTCCGCGAGTTAAGGCAGATAAGTCTTTAGTGGACATTTCTTTGGCTGTCGGAACAACAAGGGAATATTTTGAACAAGGAACAAAAGCTTTCATTTTGGTATCGTCTGATTCGGATTTTTGGGGACTGATTAAGGGGCTGCCGGAATGCAGTTTCCTTCTGTTGGTTGAACAGGAAAATACCAGTTCCGCAATTAAAAGTGCAATGATACGGAATGGGATTCCATACGCGGAGATTGATGATTTCTGCTCCTCGAATCTTGAAAAAGTGTATGCGCTGGCACTTAATCAAGAAGTCCAGAATGCCCTTGGAAAATACGGATTTTGTATGGATGACATACTGGCTAAGGCGGTTGAAAATATCCGGATTAATTTGTCCCCAAACGAAGTGGAGCAGTACAAACAGAAATATTTGAAAAATTTGCACACGGTTCAGAAAAACGGATATATATCTTTGGAAATTTAATGGCGAAAAAAAGAGATGTCAGTCGGCATCTCTTTTTTACTACTCTTCTATCTTATAATTCCCTTCTTGTGAATATATGACTCGAAAATTTTCTCTTCCATGGTGATAGAGAGATCTGTTTTTGTAAACGTAGATTGTTATTTGCTCTGGAAAGCCGACATCATAGGAAAAACGAATATTTTGAAAGCCATTATGAAGGGTTTTGGCAATTAAATCTTTTGCGTATTCATTCTTGTTCAAAAATAAAGTGTTGGCAATTACACTAAATTCCTGAGTATAGGACGTATCAGAGGCGGTCGAAAAAGAATTCACCACACGTTCCTTACGGCCCCATTGTAAATAAGCTACTGATAATAGAATGATAAAAGCCATCATTGCAATAACTATATGTTTCTTTTTCACATCCAACCCCTCCTCATTAACGATGCTCATATATAAATAGACTCGTAATTAATATTGTACGCCAAATAATGTTGATATAGCAACCAAAATCGTAAAAGACAAAATCGTAAAAGAAGTTATAAAAGATAATAAAATCCGACTGATTCCAAGCAGAATTGCTTAAATCAGTCGGATTTTGGGTAACATGGAGATTTTTTTGAGAAAGTTTTATTCTACGGGTGACTGGTATTCCTGGAATACCTCATAAATCTGTTTGGCTGCCGAAACCCGCTCGATTTCTTCACGATCAAGGTCTTTGCATTTTTCGTATTCGCGCAGAAATGCAGTGGCAGCATCTTCAACGCTGTCTGAAGTTTTAAGACGTTCTAACAGCGAAGGATTATGTTTTTCCAGATAGGCGATAAGGCTATCCAGCTGCCCAGAAATAGACCCTAAGCTCTTCCCTTTATCAATGGTATATTTGCACAGATAGGACTTGATTTCAGGATCTGTGAAGCCGCATAAACCATACCCATATCTACCACCACTGTAAATACCCAAAGAAGAGCTGTGAATGACTTCTTCACGGCTGATACTGCCGGCATCAACCAGTGCAGTATACTGCGTACCAGTGAGTCCGGATTTCTTCACAGAACCGCTTTCCAGAAGTGTTGGGTTCAGATCTGTAGAGGCTTCATTTGCAATGTTGCCCATAATACCGGCGGTTCCTTCCTTGGAAAAGCCATGCATACGCAGATAATTCCAAATTTTTTCAGCATTGGTATCTCCGATCTCATCATTAGATGTAAAACGGCGGATGGTAAGAATGGTGTCACTATCTACCTTCCGGGTATCGACAATGCCCTGATCTTCATTAAGGGCTTCTACGATTTTTCCATTTCCGTCATAGAGAGCAACGTGTCCATCGTAGCAGACAACATCACCAGCTTTTGCATCAGCAAGGCTTTTTACCTCTTCGCCCAGTGATCTCCAGCCATAAGAGGTGGTATATTCACCATCGTAAGCGCCGCAGCGTGTCAAAATCTGCCATACAAAATGGGAGCAGTCGATTCCATTCGTGAGCGAATTTCCGCCCCAGACGTAGGAATTTCCGACGAACTGTTTGGCAAAAGTGATGATTCCCTCGCCGGAAGAATTGGTTACATCATAAACCGTTTCTTTTTTATAAGAAAACGCTTCATTTTCTTCAGGATCAATTACCTGTTCAGCAAGCTCCATATTGTCTTCTCCAGTCCGGGAAACGTAGGTTAATGCCGTTTTTCCCTGCTGCAGATAGTTGCTTTTGACAAAGCCGCGGACATCGCCAGATTCGATGTATACCCATTTTTGATCTGAATCAGAAATAACATAACAAAGAGCTTTTGGAGAAAGGGTTCCGACAATACGTGACTTTGTGGAAGCGGATTCTCTGACATTAAGCCTTGTGTTGACCTTTGCATAAGCATACACTTTATCAACGCGGGCAAACCCGGCACGAAGATCCTTTTTCCCTATGTAATTTTCATAGTTAATTGTCTGACTCCAATCTTCTACTGCAGCCGCTTCTGCCGCATTATCGGAAGAGGGATCTGCGTCTTTTGTGGATGTAGAACTGGAATTTGCATCTTTTTTAGTGGATTCAGAATCAGCTTTTGGCTTAGTCTCAGAGGTTGATGCGTCTGGTGTTGGAGCTTTGGAAGGCTCTGGAGCCGGAGTAACGGATGGGGTGACAGATGGGGTAACATCTGGTTCCGTAGGTGCCGGATCTTCTGAGTCATCTTTTTCCTCTGGTTCCTTAGAAGTATCAGATGACGAGTCTTCTGGCTTTTCCGGTGTTTCAGATGCGCCAGAATCAGAATCTGTTTTTTCAGATACAGAATCATCTGTCGAGACATCACTTGAATCCACTACAGTTTCCTGCCCGGATGCTAATGGTTCTGCATAGGCGGATGCTGGAGTGAGAAACATTCCTGCAGCCATGCTAAGAACGGTAAAAGTAGTGCTGACTTTCTTTGATTTCACTTTTTGTCCTCCTGTAAATTTGATTTATAAATATCAACGCCCGTAACTAAGCAAAATTCATCAGCAGTAAGCTGGAAAGGAATTGATTCCTTTGCATGCTCCGCTACGGTGCAGATATTATCAGATAACTGAATCAGATCAATATAGGAAACAGGCTCAGATGGCTGAACGCGGTCAGACATACAAGCTCCTGTATCATTCGAAATCTGCAGATATTCTTTTCCATATGCATTTTCTTTGGTAATATGCACATAGGTGGCTTCCGAACCGTTTTCATACAACTTCAAAAAATTAGCAGCATATGAGTTCTTATCTGGTTTTGGAAGGGAAATTTCATTCAAAAATTCTAATACTGTTTTGATCATTAAATTATTGGCCGTAATCATACATTAAAAAACATGAAACAGCGTCCTCCTTCTTTGGTAAATTTTGTTTCTAAGTATAGTATTGTAAATATTTAAAAAATTTTCACTCAAAGATGTTCAAAGTAGTCATCTGCGCCCCAAAGAAGGTTATCAGCGAGGTTGGTAGTCCATATTCCATTATCAATTGCATAATCTATGATGGATTGCGTATAAGGCGCAGTCTTGGAATCCGAATAGTAAATACAATAATTACTACCATCAATAAGCTGCTGATTACGCTCTGAATAGATGCCTTTTCGATAAGCAGAATAAGAATAACGATAAATACTGTATTGCATAACCTGTTGTAAGCGTTGCTGGTCTTCCATCGTCCACCTTGAGGTATAATGGGGATATGGGAGCAGCAGAATCATCTGGATATAGGGATAATATTGTTTGAAATTCAGAACTTCTTCCGCAGCAACTAAGTCAAACCCATATGAGCCACCGCACGCAAAAAAATAGCCTCCTGCATTCAGATAATTCAGAATAGCCTGCTGCAGACGGGGGCGCAAAGCCCACTGTTCATTTAATGATAAGTCTCTGTTTCCGATAAATGTGCATGCTTTAGCCATGTTGATGCTCTCCTTGAAATAATTTCTATATATTTAGTATTGTAAATATAAAATAAAAAAGGTCCTGAATCTTCAAAATGAAGTCAGAACCTTTGTGGCTATGGGGATTTTTGATTATTTGCAGCAAGGATCTGTATCAAGGCAGTCGATCATAGCATCGTAGCCATTTTCACTGTTCTGAAACAGAAATTTACGCGCGTTGCGTTTGTTTGTAAAGTCTTTCTCCGGTACAGATGGGCCGGAAACGATGTAGTGTTTTGGGTTACGCATAAAAAGTTTTTTCAAAAAATTCAGCATAATATAATCCTTTCTTGATAAAAAATATCATTTGAGCATAGTCATAAAATAGATTTAGTTCCGTGCGGAAGTACATACATCTTCGTATTTGATCGATTTTTGATAATCTTCTGGAGAAATTGGGATAATTTCTGAAATCTCATCAAACTCGGGCCGAACATGTTTTTCAAGGTAGTCCATATCAAAATAGGGCATTTTAAAAGCCAGCGTATCTTCATAATGAGGATTTACCTTGAAGTAAAGTGGAGGCTTTGGCGAATTTTCAATCCTCAGAATTTCCGGAATCGAATATCCAAGATCTACAGGAACCCAGTTATCCTCTTCTCCTTCCGGGATTTTTTCGTCAGGTACAGCACCCATGTTGGCATAAAGTTCTGCCGTAGTTGATTCAGGATATAAGGAAGCAATACGACGTAACGTATCCTCAATGCATGATGAAAAATCCGATGATCCAAGTACAAAGTTAGCTGGGACAATGCAATGGCAAGGAAAATCAATTCCGATAGCAAAATAAGTTGCCATCTGTTCGCCATCTTTCAAAATAGCATACAAGATATCGTTGTCCAGAGTCCATTTGAACGTGGGGAGCAAAGGATCAATATCCGCATCATTTCCAGTAAGTTCTACGTAAGTGGCACCATATAACATTGCATAATCCAGAATCCGCTCCAGATCAGGTGCGACACCAAGGGAATCAAGCAAATTGTAGTCACGCATATTAGGGGTTACCGGAATATATTGCATACTGTGAATACGGCAGATAGATGACTGTCCATCATGGGAACAGCTATTATCCTGAAAACTTGTGAAATAATAGGTCATTTGTGAAAGATGCTTTCTGTTTAGACGCAAAATTTTAATAGGTTTCATAAATATACTCCTTGACAAAATGTATTTCAGATCTTATAGGTTTCGGTACTCCTTTCATCGTTTATTTGATCTGATGAAAATAGTATGAAAAATTAGCCCGAAAACAAAAATGTCATTATAAATGGGAGAGTTTCCCATCCAATCCAGAGCTATGAATATTTATGGCAAAAAGCTCAGAAAATCGACAACCGGACGTTCATCGTATTGCGCAGGTGTGTTTAATAACTTTCCATTCACGACAAGGGAACTGCTACCGCCGCCGTCCATGCTTCTTGCATAGGTACATCCAAGATTGGCGAAAATACTCTGCAATTCAGCAAAAGACAATCCATTTTTGTACTGTGCCGTTCCGGCAGTAATCATATAATACTCTCCTGGCTGAACCATACCGATTGCTGTTCGGTTATAGTAAGTATTATTTATTTTTTGCTGATTTGCCAAATCTACTTTTTGACCGTCCTGGATTAGCAGTGGATCAGCTGTCCCCCAAATATCTTTGACTCCGGATGCAAGGAGTGTAGAAGCTGAAATTCCAGCCGATGGGGTATAAAACTTGCCAGTATTGTCCAGACAGATTTCTTTTCCGTTGGTCACACCATCCTTTAAAATTTTTCCGCCTTTAATAAAGCACCCAGCGCATACAGGCTGCCCACTGTCATATGAGAAATAACTGCCGTTTGTTGTGACTGCGGCCCCTGTACGGCCGGCATATGTAGTCGGGTATTCTCTATAGCCGCCCCAACTGTCGTTTGACAGTCCGCCTTTGACTTGGCTAGATGGATCGTTGACGATGATGTGGGTTAAGAAATATTCTCCGCTCTCCGTGTATTTTTGCTGAACGGAAACAAAAATACTATCGGTTGTGACATTAGATACACTATTATCCAATTCTGTCTTATAGGTCTCTGCAGCAACGACAGCGGCTGTTTTTTGCTTTGCAGTGATTGTTGATGTATATTCTTTTCCAAGATAGGTAACAGAAATATCATTATTTCCTGCTGCCAATGGAATTGTGTCAGGAATTTCAACATCATCTACAGACAATTCTTTTTTTTCGTCGTCACTATACGTGACTTCATAAGAAAAATCAGATTTTGGATAATCTCCTTCATAGAGAAGTTCTTTACTTTCCATTGTCAATTTGCTGATTGTGTTCAGTGGAATCTCATACTGCTCCTCGCCCAAAATAGTCTTTGCAGTTACAGTATGATCGTCTGCAGTTAAAATTTCAGGAGTCTTTGTGAGTTCAAAATCAGATGCTGCCAGTTCCTTTTTGGTATTATCCGCATAAATAAGCTCCGCAGATATGTTTTCCGGGTGGAAAGAATCTCCTTCGTAGATCGGTCCATCCGCATAACTCCATGCGATATGATCGGCTTTAATGGCTTTTACAGGTATAGATACGGACATATCTCCGTATGTCACAGTAATGTTTTGGGGGGATTTAGACAGCTCTTTAGGGCTGATAGAAACGTCTGTTACCGGATTTTTCCTTCCGAGCAGACTTACCGTGCTTGCATGAAAGCTTTTGGCTGAAATTACATCGTACTGATAAGGTGTTTTTCCGGCGTAAGTGGCTTCCAATTTGCATGGAACAAACCATGCAGCAGATAAGGCAATGCCTAGAAGGCAAATGCCCGTTCCAATAATAAGTTTTTTGTGTCTCAATTTTCATACCTCCTATTGTGTTTTGTGTTCAAATATAGTATTGAAAACACAATGGGATTTTTTGAAAAATTGAAAAAGGTTCCGGGAATACATGCATCTGCAGTGTCCCCAGAACCTTTCTGAATAATGCTTTTACTTGTTTTTCAGCAATTCTTCGATACGATCGCATAATAACTTAAAAGCTGAAGCACCGGCTTTTCCGCTCTTTAAAACGGCTTCTCTGAGCGCTTCTACTGCTTCCGGTTCTGCCATACAATCCGTATTATCAGAAATGCAGGTGTAAATCCTGCATGCAAGCTTATAGTCGGCAGCCCTTTCAGGGTCTTTCCCAATCTGTTTGCAGAGATCCAAATAATTCTCAATAGATTGATGAAACATTGTGTTGATCTCAAGAATGGATCTCCCATGAAAATTCAAAGAATCAGAAATGCCTCGGACCTCACCTACATAGATCTTATCTTCTGGCTCGTATGATACATCAGCAGTGTATCCTTTATAGTTTATGGAAAAATTGATTTTCATAAGTTGCTCCTTTCTGTAACAATCTTTTCTTTACGAGACATATTATCCCGGATAATGCCGTAATTAAGCTCTTCCGGCGATTTTGAATGATATTCCTGGAATCGCTGGAGGGCTATATCGGAACTCTCTAAACCGGAAAATCCGCCGGAATATTCCTTTTTTGTGTTATAAAACTTCAGGTCGAAGCCTTTTCGAGTAAACGAATCCATATTATCATACATGATCTTTTGAAACGAAACAAGGCATTCTCCATAGAGTGCTGCCATCTGACGGATTCCTTCTACGGATTCAGCCAGCGTTTTTATGGTGCCTAAATGAAGCGTGTCTATTTTGTCTGTAATAGACCAGGCTCCGCGGATAGAAAGATCCAGATAATATCCTTCGTTATAGCCCGGAGAAAGGACAAAAAGTGGATCAAATTCGCAGTCATAGATTCCAGAAACGTAGGATTCAGGAATAGCATAGTCAACAAATGGCGGCAGCTCACCTTCACATTTCATCAGTGCGGTGTCTTTAGAGTTCTTCACTAATTCGATAATTTCATTGAAAAGATCAACATTTGTGATGACATCTTTAGAAGAGTTGATTTCTTTCAACATAGTTTAACTTCCTTTGCAAAATGTATTTCAGATCATTTATGTTGTATACTCCTTTCCTATTATTAATCTGATATTAATAGAATTGTAAAAAAAGCACACGATAAAAATAAACTTTAATTTTTATCATGTGCTATAAAACAGGTTATGTTTTATGTGAAAAATATTCAATACATTAAAGATTTATTTGTTCTATTACTTCAGAAGTACATTAAATTTTATGCTGCTCCACATATTCCCAGGAACAGCTTTCAAGCTCCTCTTCTCCTTTGTAAAAAAGAATCACATGTTGATATCCTTCTTCTTTTAAGTCATTGGCTTTCTGCTCGCAATCTTCCAACGTGTTAAAATTGTCTTCGATCCATGGTTCACTGATAGAAAAGCCATTTCCGCTTTTATCGGCATAAGCAATGCAAACATCTTTCATGGCTGCCTTCCATAGAAAAAGTAAAATTTACTTACCAAATGCTACTTTTATCTTGAGGTTTGCCAGTTTTAATTTCTAGTTTTCTGGTTTTACAACATTTTTCTACGCTTGCTTTGATATTCTCTTTAACGCATAAACAACTGTTTTCATTATCACATGTCATAAAAATATCGTTAAGTATAACATGAATACCCTCGATTGAATTAATATCTATTTTGTTTCCAAATTCATCTGTATATATAATTTTCTTCGACATATTTTTCTCCTTATTGAATTTCTATTCTTTTAATGATTTCACAATCATTTTTACATTTTGCGCATCACCGTTATGTGCTTTCCGGTGGTGCGTAGTTTCTTTAATATATACAGTTTTTCCGGACTTATATGTCCGCATGTGTCCGCGGGTCTTCCAAGCGTCTACGTGAAAATTCCGCACAATATTTATGCAAATTTCAACTGTCCATTGCGCTCAGTTTGGATTCTGTCTGGGCGACAAATGGGCTGCCTTTCTGCTTTGCACAGTTCAGGAAGATTCGCTTTTACAAGGGCGGCTGGTATGGGTGGGCAAACGGCATTGCCACATCTTTTAACCTGCTCTGCTCTCTGATAGGTCTTTCCCGTATAGTCATGATCGATGATATAATCACTTGGAAAGCCCTGGCATCCATAAAGTTCCTGTGGTTCCAGCATTCTCAGCCCAATATCTACGATTTGATAATCCGTTCCTGAAATTGTAACAAGCCCGAATTTATCTTTGGTAGTTATGACATTTAATGGTTCTTTCAGGTCTCCTTCGCTACGATTTCCATAGAATTTCAAAAGAAAGGCTCTTACTTCACCGAAATGTCCGTCTCCGGCTGTGATGGTAGGAAGAGGATTCCGAATGTCCTTTCCATCGCAGTGATTATTCATCTGAACAAGAGTTGCAGCCACAATGCTGTTATGATCCCATGCAGTAACAGTAGGTAATGGATTTTTCATGCATTCTCCTGCTCCTTTATATCCTCCTGAATAATATTTGTGCAAAAATGCAGAAATTTTTCCTGATTTGCAGGGAGCAAGCGTCGGCCGCACAATTCCATACCCATTTTTCGCTGTGATTGTAGGGAGCGGGATGTGTAAATCCCCTGCTTTCCGATCTCCACCGTGGTTGCATTGGACAAGAAAAGGTTCTGGGTTCTCTAAGATATATTTTTGGATTCCTCTTGCAATCCGCTCCATCGTTTTTGGAGAAAGCGGTCTTTGCGCACGGATGCCATATTTTTCCTTAATTTCTTCTGCCGTATCAAAAATACTTGGGCAAGGACGCTGAAAGTCGATTTGCGTGTAGGCTCCCAGATATGGCTTTAAATGCCCATTTTTGACTTCTGGGCTATCAGCCGGCGCATGCGTAGGTGAGGGCCATACAATAGGCTTTCCGTCGCATCGAGCAATCAGAAAAAATCTCTTTCGGGTTGTAGGTGCGCCATAATCAGCAGCAATCAGCTCTCGATATTGAACCTCATATCCTAAATCATTGAGCTGATGAACAAATTTCTGAAATGTTGTGCCGCGTTTGGCTTTGATTGGATGATGCTGCCTGTTAAGAGGCCCCCATCCTTTGAATTCCTCTACATTCTCCAGCATAATAACTCGCGGACGTACTAATCCCGCCCATCTGCAGGCTACCCAGGCCAAGCCACGGATGTTCTTATCCTTGGGCTTTCCGCCTTTTGCTTTGCTGAAATGTTTACAATCTGGTGAAAACCAGGCAAGCCCTACTGGACGTCCATTGCAAACCTTAACAGGATCTACCATCCATACATCTTCGCAATAGTGTTTTGTGTTTGGATGATTGGTCTGGTGCATTCGAATTGCCTCTGGATCGTGATTTATAGCAATATCAACGCTATAACCAGTAGCAAGTTCAATGCCTGTACTTGCCCCGCCACCGCCAGCAAAGTTGTCAACGATTAATTCTCCGTTGATCATGTTAATTCTCCTTTTTTGACAAAATGTATTTCAGATCTGATTTGTATACTCCTTTCCTCGTTTATTGATCTGATACTGATAGAATTAGAAAGACTGTAAAAAACAAAAAATGCAGGTCTTTTTGGGGGCGGTATTTGCAATAAGAAAAGGGGATGCTGCTCGCACCCCCTGGGTTGTTTATTTCGTTTTCCGATATCCGCGTTCAATATTTTCGTCTCTTGGAACGAAATAAGGATATCCATGAGAATCATACTTTAATTTCAGATATACTTTTTCTGTTCGATGTGTCTTGGGATTGTCCAGAAGTGCATATATCTGGGATGCTTTCGGCGGCTGACGTTTCAGCTTTTGAAATAATACTGTCCATAACATAAAATTTTCCTCCTTCTATTTAACATTCAAATATGTACTACACACTAAGGATCGGATCGCAATGATACCGGAGCAGGGCTTCTTTGGTGACCTTTTTGATCAGACTACCTATTGCGTAGGTACATCCGTTTCCACACTGCTGCTGACGTTCCCCGATCGTTCCATGAAATTCGAAACGCTGATCAAATCCCATTAAGGCAGAAGCTTCTGCTACAGTTAATGTTCGGCTTTCTGTTGGATGAATAATGGGGAGCTTTCTCCAATTGACAATGGTAGGAGATACAGAATCATAATCCAGTCGATAGTAGCGATCTGAATGCATAGTTTTATTATCACGAAATTCAGGAATGTCTTTGAAATTATGTCCGGGCCGGACGAGAGCCATTCTCTTCTCTGTTTCCGGACGGCTTGTAGTTACATCAAAGTAGTTATACCATTTGGATGTGACTTTGGATAATGCTTCACGGACCGTATGGAATGGGTATAATTTGAGCTGTGGAAGCTGAATTTTACCGATACGAGATCCGATAATGATCGCCCTTTTTCGGGTGGTATATCCGCCAATATCGCAGTCTCGTACAATGTTGGATGTGATTGTATACCGATGGCTCAATTTTTGCAGCACTTTGGAAAGAAATTTTCCGCTTTCACAGGTGATAAATTGCGGAACGTTTTCAATTACAAAAATTTCCGGACAATTTTCCTGTGTGATGCGAATATATTCATCCACAAGATCAACATCTTCATGATTCTCCATTCTTCTCCTTCGATTACTGGAAGAGAATGGTTTACAGGAAGGCCCGCCTATGATCAGGTGCTGTGGAGGGATCTTTCCCGAAACTTCCCGGACATCACGGCACACAATATGATTTCCTATGTTATGTCGATACGATTCACAGGCAGCCGCATCAGAGTCACATGCGTAGTTGATTTCAAAGGCCGGGTCCAGATGAAATGGCCAGTCCAACATGCCTGCTCCTGAAAATAAAGACATAACAGAAAATACAGATCGTACTTCCTCATTAACGGTTGTATTCCAGTCAGAAAATCCGATGGAATCCAAATATTCCGCAATGCTGATTTGCCCTTCAATGCCAGCGGCAGCCTTTAAAACTACTTTGGATACGCTGAATTCAGCAAGGACACGTTCAATGGGAACGATTTTGTCCTTAATACTGCGGATGCAGCGTACGATAATTTTGTCCTGCAGAACCTCCATTTCCATATGACTGCATCTGGAAACTGCATCGCGTACTTTTTTACTCCTAAGATCAAATAAGGCATTTATATTGGCTCCAGATCTCTTTTTGGAAATTTTAAGGCCGCTCTTAGAAGGGCGAATGATAATGCAAGTTGGGCGGACTTCATAAATATAATGACCGCCGGGATAATATTGTTCGTTTGGTGTTATAGAGAATGTTAATCCTCTATTTGATGAATGCAATTTTTTCATTTTTTTCTCCATGGACATATTGTATTTCAGATCTGTTATTTGACATACTCCTTTCTGCTTAAATTGATCTGATATAGATAATATTGGAAATTGCGTGCAAAATAACATGCTTCTATCAATCAAGATCCATCAAGAAACATTCACGACAAACGCATGAGTAAATAAATTGTGAACACGCCCCTTTTCTGGTAGAATAAAAGAAAAAGGGGCGTGTTGCTTATGCAGGAATTATTTGAGTGGATGGAATACATTGAGGATACCCGTCAGCAGACAAAGGTTCGTCATACCTTGAAAGATATTCTTGTCATTGTACTGTTTGCAACCCTTGCAAATGCAGATGACTGGGTTGAAATGGCATTGTTTGCAGAAAACTGTCAGGATTATCTTCGAAAGTATATTGAATTAAAGAACGGAATCCCCTCGCATGATACGATCCGGCGCGTCATGGGGATGATATCGCCGGAGATTCTTCTAATAGATAAAATGGCAGCGCAAAATTTGAATATCATAAGGAAATGGAGTCTGAGTATTTTGAAACCGGCAGAACTGTCAAGACATAAGTTGTCGATGAGAAAGAAAAGGTTCGTAGTAAGTCTGCGCCCAATCAAGTATTTGGAAGAACTGTTGGAAGCTTAAAAAACAGAAAAAAATGGAATTAGCAGTGGATAACCATTCATGCGTTTGTCGTGAGAAACATTTGCAACTCATTGCATTCCGAACCTGAATATGTTATATTGAAAATAGTCAACCTACGAAGAATAAAGCTGGGTTCCCGAATGGGAGTAGGTGCTTTTGTACTTAGAATCCTTTGCTCCATAGGTTGACTATTTTTTTATATCGTCTCCAACCGATCTGACACTCTTCATCATTTGTCTTTTTGCTCGCACTTCTCGTTCGCTTACGCTATGTTGCCCTTTTGGACGGCCTATGATTTTTCCATTTAATCTCGCCGTTTCAATGCCTTTTTTTGTGCGCTGTCTGAGATCGCCCACGTCTTTTTGTGCATGATCAAAAGCAATACGAATTCATTCTTTTGCAAGCATCATAAGATACATCATAAGATACTCTTCCACTGCGGCTAAAATGACATCCACATCGGTTCCTGTCCTCGGAACATGTATCTGCAACGCATTTCTGTACATCACCGTATCAATATGAGACTCCTGTAAAATAATCCTTGAAAACTACGCGTCGCATTCTTGTTGCTTCAGTGATGAAGTTAGACGCGCAAATTTTTTTGAAAAATAGACAAAAGCACGGCTGACACATTATGCCCGCCGCATTTTATTGGATGATCTAACTCTTAACTATTTGATGATAGTAGAAAAGTTCCCTTCCGTCCGATCGAACTTATAAATAGAAGTTCCAAGAACCGTTGCTTTTGGAGCAAATTTTCGAAGAGCAGAGTACAAAATAGGAGCGATCTCATCAACGGAGCATGCCGTGAAAGTTGCTGCCGGGACAACCAAAACATGATAAATGCTTAACTGTAAAACGTAAAGATCATCCTGTAAATAATTTGCCAGTTTCTGAAAATACTCAGGGAACAGTAAAACAGCATTTCTGTGTTTTTCACAGGAAACTATATAAGAATTTGCCAAAATCGGATTTTGTTGAATGGTTTTTGGCTTCGGTTTTTGAAGTTTAAAATCACAATCAGAGATATTTCTTCGCACTGCACTATCAAGTTCTGCTGCAGTAATTCCCAATTCGCTCATCATTGCACTGGAGACGACACACGTACCTCCCCCAAACGCTGTAACATCAAGGTCTAGCATGTATAATACAGTAAGGTCAAAAAAGGTTTTTGACGGTGCCGCAAACGGTAAATGTTCGCATGCTGCAGATGGAAACATCTGATAAAAAACATGATCTAATATATACTTTTTCGAGAGGCAAGACGAAAAGTCTGTTTTATCAGTCTCGGACTCAGCTTCAAAAAATGTATTGATGATTACAGACGCAGCTCGATTCATGGAAATTTCATTCTGGTTGACCGCCTTTACAAAGGGATCAAGCGCAATAACAGGGACTAAGCTGTCTTCCGCTGCCTTTTTTACGATTTCAATGAAATACGTTGAGTCGAACTCTTTGAGGGATTCCTCAAAATGTCGTATGGAGATCGAAACTTTATACTGATCTCCTAACATTGCTGCTACGGTTGCCACAAGTTGTTTCCTGGTCTTTTCCATATTTTTTTACCTCTTAATGTGTATTTCAGAACGCTTTGGCTATATATTGTTCTGATACATAGAGAATTGAAAAAAATTAGAAATATGATTTTCACGTAGGAGAAAAATGTGCAAAAGAACACGGCGGACACATTATTGATGTCCACCGCATTTTTAAGAAAGATCCTTTCCTGTTTTATAGTGTCTGTTTCTCTTCCGGATTTTTATTTTCCAATTCGATTTCTACACGCTCCAGCAATTTCTCTACTCTGCTCCTTTTTGCCATCCTTTTTACGGAATTTTGATCATGACTTTTAATTCATGCATGTCTGATATACATAGAATTGGGGAAAATTAGAATTGTAATTTTCACGTACGAAAAATATTTTTAGACAAAAAAACACGGCAGATGCATTATTTATGCTGCCGTGTTTTTTAGTGATTATCAGATGTTATGTTATATCCGTCTATATCATATCGCCTCGAGTAAAATAAAAACCCCGGAGTTTGCCTACCTCCGAGGTTTTTGCTACTTATTATGAAAATAGCACTTCATTTTTAGTATCTATCCATATACATTATACCGTTTATATATTTCGGCAATATGGCGTTTTGGAAAAATCTGGGAATTGCCAGCTGTTATGTCGTATCCCTTTATATTATATACAACTTTATAACCTTTAAGGGTTTGTATAACTGAGATTTATAGGAAGAGTTCTCGGGATTTTCCGCATTATCGGGACGACCAGTCGCATCTGTGAGCAAGTCTCTTGCCTTGAGTTCCTCGAGACTTTCTTTGAAAAGAATATCAGTGTCTCTTACCTTGGGATTCTTGAGACTTTCCCTGGTGACAGGATAACCAATCGCATCTGCGTACGAGTTAATTTTCTCGAGGGTTTCTTTGGTGACAGGATAACCAATTGTATGAGATCCGATAGTGCCGGGCTTTCCAGTAAACCCAAGCCAGTTGACAGGAGCAGAAGATTCATCGGTAGATTTGGCGTTTTTCTTTGAGTTAAAAAGATTCTTAATATTCATTTTTCCCCTTTTTTGAAATATTTTTTAGATTGACACATTTTTTGCGGATGCAATTTCTACATGTGCTTTTTCGTATTGTTTGAGCTTATCGTTGCACCGATGAAGTCCTCTGTCCCCAGCAATCCTCCGATAGAGATTCCACCATTCGGCGTTATCTAATGCAGTCGGCATATCTTCCAAAAAGTTATTGAATTTATCAATATCTTCGTCGGACAATACCCCATTTACCCCATTTCCGATGCTGTTACGGCATTTTACAATGCCGCCCAGACAAAAGTTATCAACATGTCCATACTGACACAAATCTCTGGCCAACATCAAATCACCATATAATTCTAAAAACTTGGGGTTACTTTTCTCTTTGGCAAGCTGCTCATGAAACATATTGCAAATGAGAACAAGTTCTGATGCACTTAAAGTTACGTTTGCATTAGCGTTTTCCTTCGAAATACTTTGAATGTTCATTTTCGTTCCTCACTTTTCTTTTTGAATTGTCACTTCTGGATTAACACATTTCCCAATATTGTATTAATCGATCGAATTAACCATTGGATTTATTTGCTTTTTCACGGCTCTTTAAAAATATGAATCCTTCGCGGGAATACGATGTCATTGTGATTTTTTCTCCTACGAGTATCGTTTTATAACGCTGTTTTTCTAACTGCTTTTTTGTACGAAAAACTTACTAAATTTCTGATTATCTTTTCATAAGTTGGTAAATGCCGATATATCCCGTATTTTAGGGCTTTATCGGTATTTTCTTTTTGGAAGATAC
>QWCN01000070.1_pt1 | contig 142890 bp, 118 predicted proteins | sample 1972711 | NCBI WGS metagenome assembly QWCN01 (sample SAMN09866707, study PRJNA288562) | Human gut metagenome isolate term1_stool, whole genome shotgun sequencing... | isolation source: gut | host: Homo sapiens | place: USA: California | reverse complement strand
ACTTCTAAATTGATCATCTTTAAATAATCGTTTCGGTAATCTGTAAAACTTATCATCATATTTTGTATTTCCCATTTTTCCTGATCCTCCATATACTTTGAAGTTCTTTCGTCATTAACAATCTTTTATGCCCAATTCTTGCCTAAAGTTCAACTCTCGCAACATAAATATTGCTAATTGGCAAGCTGTGCATTTGTACGTACAAAGTGCCTTTTTAGCTTGTTGGGGAAATGCCCCAATCCCCTCAAACCATGAAAATGACTTTTCATGGAGCTGCGCCTTCCAGCTTTTTTCATACTGATACATTTACAACATTCCATAATTTTTGTACTCCTTTCCGATTCATTGTATGAAACTATTTTCTCAAAATTTTTATACGAATCCGGTATATCCAAGATGCTGGAAAAATATCCTCTTTATGATTTTTTCCAATATTCTGGACAGACATGAATTAGAATTCACTTTATTCTGCACCAATATCATGGTAATCTATCTATATCTTTGAAACGAGGAATGTACTATGCACACAAGACTTACTATACCGGAACGGCTGAAAGATTTGAGAGTCACAGAAAAAAGAATGTCATTGCAGGAATTGTCTGATGCCACCGGCATCCCGAGTTCCACACTCGGCAACTATGAGAAAGCCGAAAATGTAGATATGTCACTTGGCAATCTACTGACACTTGCAGATTTCTATCATGTAAGCACCGATTATCTTCTTTGCCGAACCGAACTACGTGAACATATAAATAAGTCAGCATCCGATCTGCATCTCAATGATGATGCAGTCCAAATACTGACTGATGAAAAATATAATCCACGGTTATTATCAGAATTATTGTCTCATAAAAGCTTCCATAAATTTATGACTGACCTGGAAATCTATATTGATGGATTTAATGATAAAGGTATTCAGATAGCAAACGCTTTTCTTGATGTGGTGAGATATAAACTGAACGAACTCGGTGCCGACTCCACTGATGCTTTTACAAAAATATTTGATACTTCCCACATAGAGACGGAACAGTATTACATAAACATCCTGTTGGAAGATTTAAAGCCAATCGTCTATGACCTGAGAAATACTCATATGAAAGACAGCAACACTGCCAGTGATATTGACTATCAAAGCATGGTAAAAAATATCATTGATGATTTTACTTCTCCCACTCAGATTGCTACAGAAGATACTCACGAAGCCTCTAATGATGCTTATATTAACGGACTACTCCTTTTATTCTGCAAAAATTTGGAAATGAAAATCACCCAGCTTTCTGTCGAAGAAAAACAGACCTTAAAAGAAATATTTTCACGTTCCAAGCCGGTAAAGGAACATAGAAAACTAGGAGACGAAATCCGAAGTTATAAAGTCAAATTACTCAGCTTCAAAACAAGCCACAGAGGATTATTTCCTTTGCGGCTTGTTGTATTTATAACTATTTTCCGTGTAGCGTTTAAATTTCTTCTATCATTAACATCTTATCTTATTTTTTAAGCATATACTACTAACTTATACCTTGATGCATCCTATCATTATCACTCCATAAAGGTTCCATCTGTATCAAAAATGTGATCCAGCTCTTCATTTGTTATAGCATGTGCAACCTTATCTCGTATTGCACTTTTTGCCATATTAAGTCTTTTAAATCGCTGGTGTCCAACTCCGTCTTTGCCCATTCGAATCAACTCGATGCGTCCAACCCCAGGATTCTGACGTGCATACTCTGCAAATCCCTTAGCCTTACCCAAGTTATCTATTCTGGTAGGATCATGAGGTTCCAAAATATCAATCACATATTCCTCTTCTATATCCTTGCGGACAATTAAAAAATCCGGATATGTTGGCTTCTGTTCGCCTCCCATTTCATATGGAACGCACAAAGACCATGACTTTCTTGGAGGATTTCTTAACCAACACACATAATCTGATCTTTTCTGTTCTTCTTCCAAGACACCTTCTTCCCAGTTATTCAGATTAATTCTAGCAATGCCTGAATCGTCTACAAAAAGATGATCCTTATATTCTCGTCCATTGACATCTCTTGGTTGAGTAATAGTTTCCGGCAAACGGAAATTATGCTTAGATACAATATCTCCATCCGAAACAATCGTGTTGTACCGCTTTATAAATTTTTCATCCAGATTAACCATTTTTCTGCGATACTTGTCATTCAGCTCATGGAATGCTTTTTCTGCATAAGCCATCAGTCTCTTGGCACAGTCATCATCTGCTACATATAAAATGACATCTATTTTGTATGCGTTCGGATTATCCGAATCATAGAAATATTTGCCATAACGATTTCCTACGCCCTCATTTCCTAGCTTGCTTTCCGCTTTTCTAAACTGACGATCAATATCTGTATCTGTTGATGACATAAAATGATATATGATATTGTCATCAACACTTTCACCAAAGGCATCAAACACTTGGGTCTTCATCTCAAACTCCATGATATTCTTAGCCATATCATCATACTTTCCGCTCTTACGCAAGTTCATGGCATACTCACGGATTTGCTTTATAATTTCTTCCAGAATGTCATCCTTTGCCTCGGGATACTTATTAGACTGTACTAATAAACGAGCTAAGGCATAAAGTGATGTCAAATAATTGCTAATTTTAACAGAGCGTACTTCATAGGACAGCAATCCAGAATCGTTAATCGCCTTCATGACAGCTTCTCGATCAAAGCTATCCTCTGACTGTTCAGCTTTTTTCTCTAACTCTTGAGATCTCAATGCATCAGCATCACCACTTATATTAGTTTGCATCTTGAACATCTCTAACGTATCAGAGAAATTTTTGCCATTTGAACACCGTCCTGTTATCGTGCTGGTATTCTCAATATTATCAGATGTATGAACATTTCCCTTAACAACCTCCTCTGACAAATTACTTACAGTATATGGCAATTTCCCTTCTCTTAGCAAACTTGCTGTTGATGATTTAGTCTTTTCCTGATTATCAAACATAGACACCTGCCCCTGAATCTGATAGTCAACTCTTTTTCTCTGCATCATATTTGTTCTTGGTTTTACAGACAAAATATCCATGACCCTAGAATCCAGAGATTCTCCATAAATATCAGCTGGAATATCTCCCCCTTCCGCATCCTGCAAAGCCTTTACAACATCTTTTACTGTAGCTGCATCAAAATATGGCAGGTACAGATGCACGTCGTTCAACGTATCATCCACCTGTATATGAGACTGCATAGGTGTACGAATCATTCGCCCCAATAGCTGTGCAATATATGTGGCATCTGTTGCACGTCTGAAAGACATCATGGTTTCAGCTCTTGGGCAATCCCAACCTGTAGACAAACTCTCCTTGAAAAATACCACCTTGATTCTTTTTTCTTCAGCAATCGCTGACGGCTCCACATATGGTACATTCAATCCATTGATATTCAAAACTGAACTTGTCTGCCCAAACGTATGTACAACCTCGCCTTCTTGAAAACGAACGTTGCAACGCTCTTCCACTTTCTGAACGCAATCATTCAAATCCGTAGCTGAAATATTATTTTCACCAGTACTATTCTGTACCTGAATGACCAGGATCGGATTTACGTATGCATAGTGCTGCTCATAGCAGTACTGATACCAATGTTCCCATTTGTTCTTCCATTCATCTGCTGCCGCTTGAAGCACAGCCATGTCACGGTTAGTAGCGCTTTCCTCTGGATAGGAAATGACAATACGATCTTTCAAAAGACCAGATGCACGCACTTCATCTGTCGTTACCACAACCGGATGTGTAGTTGCCACAATGCCTGATATCAATGCATTAAATCTGGCAATTGTTGCCGACATACCGATAACAACTGGCATGGGATCCAAGCCATCCCTTTGGCTGCCTTTGAGAAACTTCTGCATAATGGTCGTTGCCTTCCCAGCATCACGCCCCTGCATTCCACGATGTGCTTCATCAATGATGACATACAACCTGTCACTCTTTTCTCTGGCCGTGTTAGCCAAGGTTTCCCAGATGGTATATTGTCTTCCGTCTCCATGTTTAGTCAGGTTGGAATTTGTACCAAGCTTTTGTGTATTCAAAAAATAGATGTACCCATCATCCAAAACTTCCTGATCGAAGGAATCATCCGTGATTGTTACACACTGTCCTAGCTGAATACGATCTGCCTTCAGATCAATCTTGTCCTTTGACTGTTCATTAAGTTGTGGAGAATCCGACAGCCAAACAAAAATCGCTTCCGGCTGCTCTTCGTAGTCAACATCTCCAAAAAATATCTCTTCAATCAATGAAGCCATAATGATAGTCTTACCGGCACCTGTTGGTGCAGTAAAAGAAACCACCTGATTTGAATGAGTTCTTTCATATCCATTAATTGCTTCTCCTACCATTAATCGAAGTCGAGACAATGCTCTTTTTTGAAATGGGAATAGTTCTGCTTTCATTGTCTACCTCCTTGTATTAATCCTGAAATTGTCCAAGTAATCTCTATAAAGCTGATAGGTATCCTTATCAGCATATCCTTTAATCATTTCCCGGTATCCCGGATCTGAATCTGTAACAAAATAAATGGTCTGAATTTTCGGATACTTCTGTAGTTCTTCCTCAAAAGTCGAAAACTGTTTCTCATCAATCAAAATAGCAAATCTGTTTTCTGGCTGAATCATCATTGTGGCATTACTATCCTTCAGCTCCGGACAAGGTCCATGTGCACCGGATTTTAGCCAAAGAACAGGAATCAACTCTGCCAATTGCCTACCGAGAGCAACGGCTGTTTTATCTAAGAAGCCCAGTTTAAAAAAGGCTACATTTGCTTTGAATCCATCTGACATAGGGGCATCTGTTCCAATATAACTACCTTTCAACGGTTTTCCGTTAATATCATGCCCTTCTATGCTACAGACAGTTCGCGGCCATGTAACATACCGTGCAATTCCAAGTTCATTCCATTTATTATCACCAGGCATTATCTTTTTTTTCTGTAATATTTTACTTTCATTATCAGATACTTCATTATTTGTAACTAATATGCAACGTCTTTTTCCATTATCCTCTGCATTCAGTAGATTAATTGCATGTAATGTAGTTCCTGAGCCTGCAAAAAAATCTACAATAAGAGCATCAGCTTTTTTTGCAACATAAAAACGTAATGCATCATGCACTGCATAAAGAGATTTTGGATAGTCAAACCTCTTGCCTATCATTGTGTTAATTATATTGGTTCCATATAATTCTGCGTTATGTGTCTTCATATTCCACACCCTTTTCGGTGGCGTCACTCCCTCCTCAATATATCGAGCCACAATGGAACCATCTGGATTATGTCCTGTCACAACAGCTTTCCCCGTCTCTATATCTTTAATTGTTCCAGACGGAAGATAATAAACTGTCCCTGTTTTCTCTTCTGATTTCCAATTGTTAATCCTTAAATATCCCTTCTTTAAATTAGTTCTTGCTTGGTCTGGGACTAAACTCCATAACCTTTCATCTCCATCTTTACTAATTGGCCATAATGCTGTACATCCTTCCGGAACAGAAATAGTATTTCTGTCAATTCCTGCTTTAACCACATCGCCAATGGACCTAATTTTCCCGGTAGCATTTTCCACAAATATTGGATAAAATTGATTCGGTCTGGATTCTCTTTTTGCTTGTGGAGCTCTTCGTCTAAATCCAAGCCATTCTATGCTTCTTTGTGATGCTTTTTTCACTTCATCATCGAGCATGTTATATACCGTAGGAACTAATGAAGAATTTCCATATTCAATCAAGAATATATACTCTTCCACTCTAGAAAACTGACCTGTACGTACTACTCCTTTTGCACTAATAACGCTGGTAATCATTTGCATTCTTGCATCACAAAAAATTTCTTCCAATAAACAGCCTAAATGTAAATATTCCTTCTCATCAATTGTGATAATCAAAACAGAATCTCTTGGATTGAGCAATTTCTTTGCCAATCTCAATCTTTTCTCCATCATAGAAAGCCACTTACTATGGCGATATGCATCCGCTCCGTCTACATAATCATTATTGTATTTCCAGTCTTTAGCACCAGTATTATATGGCGGATCGATGTAAATACAATCCACTTTACCTGCATACAGATATTCCAGAAGCTGCAGTGCATGATAATTATCCGCCTCAATCAAGGTATGCCAAAGATCACTATCTGGTGCATTGCATACACTGTCCAGTGGTTTCAAATATGGATAAATTGGTTCTCCAAATTGAGCTACACATACCAAATCGCTGACTGGAATCACTTCCTGTTCTTCTGTGATCTTGTGCGCACAAACCGCCATTCCATCCTTTACAGCAAGTACTTCATACATAGTGCTGACAGAACCAGTCTTCTTAGCTACACTGGAGCCTCTCTTTACCGACACATCATAAAGAGGTGTACATTCTGGAAGATGCTCCTCAAACACTAATCCAAATTTTTTCTGCTTCGTTAGTTTATTTATCTCCTGCTCCAACCGTGCCCTTAGGGCATCATCTTGCACTTGCGCAAGCAAATCATGTATCGCAGCCATAAGTTTTCCTCCATTTCTTCACTTTCTTTTGGATAATCTCATTTAAAATGAGAAGTCGCAAAATCGTAACTCAGTCTGTAATCGTCTTTTCTTTTATATAATAGGCAATTTTTTTCTTTCTACAAAATTCTATGACCTCATCTGCTTTTTCGTTGTAGAATTTTTTATGTTCCGGGTATCCTTTGGTAACATCACTGCAATAATTCGTTCTTCCAAAGATAATGCGATCCGTAAAGCTAATTGCTTCTAATAGTTCCTGCAAATCCTGTTCAATTATATTTGGGGTTGGATACGGTTCTACACTCACCCATGTTTTACAGCCTTGATCATGTAGACTCTTCAATGCTTGTAATCTATCTGTATACGGTGCCGCCCCAGGTTCCATCTTTTCCCGGTACTTCTCATCAAGAGAAATCAATGTAATTCCATATTCATTATTCCTTGAGCATTCCACCAATCGTTGTGGCAAAATTCCTTTTGTCAGAACTGTACATTTAATTCCTGCTACATTAAGTCGATTAATAGCAGCAATACTCATTTCCTCAATTTCCGGATAGTTATACATAAATGGATCTGTCGTAAAACATAACTGTACTGAATTTATCTTGTCTTTCATCTTAGGAATTTCTTTATCCAACAGTTCTAATGTATTAGAAACTAAATAAGGTTTCATCCACTCTTCATACGTCTTTACCTGTCCAAACCTTTTCTTCATAATGAATGCATAACAAGGGAACTTACATCCATGAGCGCACCCATGAACATAATTAATTGTATAATCTCCATACTCTACACCTGTCTTGTAAAGCATAGATTTTCTTTCTATGTAGCCTTCTACATTGGGCATTTTCAATATCTCCTATCCAAAAATGTCATAGAGCTTCTAGCGGCTTTCATCCCATATTCTCTCTTTAGGACATCCTTAATTTTATTTTTATAATCTCTTGTTGGAAACACAGGATGCTCCCCCAAGTACCCCCAAACAGTATCGTTAGAAACATCTACCATTCCCGCAAAATGTCTTTGCACATACAAAGCAGCATCTCGAAGATTGTAACAAGAGGTATCCGGAGAATATTCGCATACTATTTCCCCATTTTCTGTAAAGCTCATCTGCATACTATTCTCATCATTGTGAGTATTCTTCATAGAAGAATGATCGCCAAACGTATGCCAAGCAGTTGTTTTAAATAACTCAAAGCCCCTATAGTGACCAGTACAATGAATCAAGTTATATACCACAGAATTTGTAGAGTTAAAAAAGGGAAATGACGCCACATAATACTTTCCTTCTTTTCTTCCACTCCCATCTCGAATAATTTTCTTGATTTTCTCTTCAAAGGCATCTCTGTCACTACCAAAGGAAATTAGCTCTTCGATATTGGACTGATATGTTTCTTCATACTTTTCGATTGTTTCTGGTTTCTTTGCCATTTTTACTGCACGGATCGGGTCAGAAACCATATGATTAAGTATGACTTCGCCCCAATTTTTTAAAAATGGCATCATTGCATCCCATTCAATGTGAGCGTCATATGGATCATAAATAAGCAAAAAATGCATATCCTGAAACATTGTTGAAAACTGTTTACCAATCTTTCGAAGAAGTTCATTAGCATCCATAACCTCCGTATTTACATGAAAATTTTCAGTCTGCTTTGGCAGTCGAGTATTAAGCAGTTCTATTTTATCTTCTTCCTTATCATTGAAATATAAATAAGCTTGCTTACTTGTATATCGAGTCATTGCCTCAGCAATAATCTCTGACACCAAAAGCGGTGTTCCCTTTATTTCCTCTCCTATCTCATTCCGATACACACCACTGTTTGACATACAATCTATATACACAATTCCCTTGCACTTTGGATTAAGCATTAGGATATTAATCCATACCTTCACATATTCTGAAATTAATTCAAATTTTTTGATAGTATGCGGAGAAGCCTCACTAATCACTTCTTTTTTCTTAGAACTTGCCATATTCACACCCCTACTTGTCCATGTTTTTATCTGGAATTAAATCCATAATATCTCCAATATTGCACTCCAAAGTTTTGCAAATTTTCATAATCACTTCCATGCTGACAGTTTCCCCCTTAGATAACTTTGTTACAGAAGACCAACTGATTCCTGCATCTGACTGCAAATCCTTTTTCTTCATATCTTTGTCAATGAGTATCTTCCATAATTTTTTATAGCTCACTTGCATTACTTCAATACCTCTCAATTTTTCATCACCTAAATTGTACAAGTTCTCAATTCGACCTCAATATAAATAGTATATCATTATATGAACTTTATTCAACGCCTTTTCTTCGTAAACAAATGAATTTTCTCTATGAACTGATTAACTAAATTTCCGAAGAAGGTACTTATGTATCGTCTGATTAGATTAGATAAGATAGATATCATTTAAATCAGTCTTAATACCTCTGTATTATTACCTTGTCCCTCGAACACTTCCATATCAGCAAAAAGGACATCCACTGACCTGTAAAATCTACAGTTCTGGAATGTCCTTTTTTCCATACTTCACTATATTTTTAACACATGATGCTGTTTATCCACAACCTATATAATTCCAAAATGTCTAAACGCCTGCATAATCGCATCTTCCTTCTCCGGCGTACATTGTGGCTGTCTCGCATTGTCTGATTTAGGCAAATTAAAATTCTCACCAACATGTAATCCACATTTTTTCTTAATCTGCGCAATATACAATGATGAAACCTTAAGTCCTGTCTGTTCCAGTACATAAGTCTTTATCTGCCCATAAGTTGCCTTTCCAGTAAATTCAGATAAATCCATATCCTCCAAAGAGAAGTCCACCTTCACTTTTCTTGTATCGACCATTCCCTTGGAAAGTAAGACAACTGTTTCACCTGTCACACCCCAAAAAACTTGCGACGGGGGTGTGGATTTTCCGGGGAGACCGGCTGCGCGTTTGTCATAGCGAAAGCGCCCACGAGTCGCAAACTTTTTTCGGTGCTGCAGACGTCCCCCAGAACCCCTCCCCACCCCGCCGCAAATTTTTACTTCTTTTTGTTGCATTTCTAACCCTATTGTGTTATTATTGGTCTCGAACAAAGGCGTTCGGTATTTCCGAGCGTCTTTTTTTATTATTAAAGTATACTTTGACATCAATCAATAATTAAAATGGAAATGGAGGAAAAGTAATGAATACAGGCGATACTACTTTTATTCTTTTTTGCAGTACCCTGGTCTTCTTTATGACACCGGGCCTTGCATTCTTTTATGGCGGATTGGTAAGACGCAAAAATGTTCTGAACACCATGATGTCTTCTTTATTTATCATGGGGCTTTCATCCGCCCTGTGGATCCTGGTTGGATATTCCCTTAGTTTCAGCGGAGATCACGGCCACATTATCGGAGATTTTACCAATGCATTTCTGCGGGGAATAGGTATGAATGACCTGAGCCAGTATTCCGGGACGATCCCAGCTCTGGTATTCGTAGGCTTTCAGATGATGTTTGCTATCATCACTCCGGCACTGATTACCGGATCCGTTGCCGGCCGTATGAGATTCAAGGCTCTCTTCATATTTATACTGCTGTGGCTTTTTGTTGTATACTATCCATTAGCTCACATGGTATGGGGCAAAGGTGGATTCCTTGGGGAAGTACTTGGCTCTGTAGACTTTGCCGGAGGAAATGTGGTACATATCAGTTCCGGTGTTTCCGGTCTTGTTCTTTCACTGCTTCTTGGCAGCCGCCGGGGATATAAAAAACAGGCTTACGCCACCCACAATATTCCGTTTATCATTCTGGGTGCCACCATTTTGTGGTTTGGATGGTTCGGATTCAATGCCGGCAGTGCCCTGGCAGCCAACGGTCTGGCAGCCCATGCCTTTATGACAACCGGCACTTCCGCCGCATTCGCCCTGCTTTCCTGGATGGCAGTGGATGTTATCGTCACCGGCAAGCCAACCGTAGTCGGAGCCTCCACCGGTGCCGTTCTGGGGCTGGTAGCCATTACACCGGGAGCCGGATTCGTTCCTTTGTGGGCTTCCATTATCATCGGTATCTGCGTCAGCCCAATCTGCTACTTTACCATGTCTGTAGTCAAAGCAAAATTCGGCTATGACGATGCACTGGATGCGTTTGGATGCCACGGTGTTGGCGGTATCTGGGGCGGTCTTGCCACCGGCCTGTTCGCTCACCAGTCCATCAACCCAAACCTGCGCTGGAACGGACTTGTTTACGGCGACTGGCATCTTCTGGGTGCACAGGCTCTCAGCATTGTGATCACCATTGCCATCGCCATCGCCGGTACACTGATCTGCGCCGGTATCGTCCGACTCTTTACTCCATTGCGTGTTACCGAAATGGAAGAACGAATCGGTCTGGACAAATCACAGCACGGTGAAAACGCTTACCCATCCTTCAATGGTTTGGACTAACAGAAAGGGGATTTCCTATGTATAAAGTAGAAGCAATCGTACGAGAAGATAAATATGAAGATGTACAGGATGCGCTGAAAGTCATTCATGTAAACGGTATGACCATCTCCCAGGTCATGGGATGTGGAACCAACCAGGGATATTCCCGCACCGTCCGCGGCCGCAAAATGGATATTCTGGTTACGCCAAAAATAAAATTCGAGATCGTCGTATCCTCTCTGGACTGGGCTGACCGTACCGTGGCAGCCATCCGCAACGCAGCCTACACCGGCCAGCATGGAGACGGCAAGATTTTTGTATACGAATTAAACAATGTAGTCCGTATCCGTACTAACGAGCAAGGCATCAAAGCCGTCTGGGACGAGGATCAATACAATGAATCTGGTGAGAAAATTAAATAATATCAATAAAAATGATTAAATTTAATCATTGCAAAATATTATTTCTGTGGTATTATAATAACACAAGCGATGACGAGGAATAGTAATCCCGGAATCTGTTTCAGAGAGCAGCCGGTCGGTGCGAGGCTGTACAGTGTCCCTGATGAACTCGCCTCCAAGCTGCATTCTTGAACTGACAGTAGAGGATGACGGTTCCCACCGTTATATGGGTATTGCATGATAGTGCAGATGAGAGCATGTTTTTACATGAAGTAGAGTGGTACCGCGAAGAATTTTATCTTCGTCTCTACAGCCGCAAGGTTGCAGAGGCGGAGTTTTTTTATGGAAAACTTTGCCGCCGCAACACAGAATCGAAGTATAGATAAACAGGAGGTCATAACTATGAAAGGATATGAAAAATACAAAAAAGCTTACTTTATGCCACCAGAATGTACCTACGACTGGGTAAAAAAAGATTCCATCACCGAGCCACCGATCTGGTGCTCCGTTGATCTGCGTGACGGCAACCAGGCTCTGATCGAGCCAATGAGCTTAGAGGAAAAATTAAACTTTTTCCAGATGTTAGTAGACATCGGTTTCAAAGAGATCGAAGTAGGTTTCCCTGCTGCCTCCGAAACCGAATATGAATTTATGCGCGCCCTGATCGAGAAAAATATGATCCCTCAGGATGTGACCGTACAGGTATTGACCCAGGCCAGAGAGCACATTATCAAGAAAACCTTTGAAGCCGTAAAAGGTGCTCCCCACGCTGTGATCCATCTGTACAACTCCACTTCTGTTGCCCAGCGCGAGCAGGTTTTCAAAAAGAGTAAAGAAGAAGTAAAACAGATCGCCATTGACGGTGCCAAGTTATTGAAAAAACTGGCCGACGAGACCGATGGCAACTTCTCTTTCGAATATAGCCCGGAAAGTTTCCCTGGCACCGAAGTAGACTATGCCGTAGATGTATGTAATGCCGTATTGGACATCTGGCAGCCAAAAGAGGACAACAAAGCCATTATCAACATCCCTACCACCGTGGAAAATGCTATGCCACATGTATTTGCCACACAGGTTGAGTATATCCACAAACACTTGAAATACCGCAACGCAGTTACCTTGAGCCTGCACCCACACAACGACCGCGGAAGCGGTGTCAGCGATGCTGAGTTAGGTATCCTGGCAGGTGCAGACCGTATTGAGGGTACTTTATTTGGAAACGGTGAGAGAACCGGTAATGTAGACATCATCACACTGGCTATGAACATGTTCTCCCACGGCGTGGATCCAAAACTGGACTTCTCCAATATGTCTGAGATCCGTCAGCGTTATGAAACATACACCCGCATGGTTGTGACACCTCGCCAGCCATATGCCGGAGATCTGGTGTTCACCGCTTTTTCCGGTTCCCATCAGGATGCTATTGCCAAAGGTATGCAGTGGCGTGAGGACAAAAATCTGGAAGAGTGGAGCGTTCCATATCTGCCGATCGATCCAAAGGATGTAGGAAGAACTTATGATTCCGATGTGATCCGTATCAACAGCCAGTCCGGTAAAGGCGGCGTCAACTACATTTTGAAACAAAACTTCGGCATTTCTCTTCCTGCTACCATGCGTGAAGAGGTTGGTTACACCATGAAACAAGTATCCGACGACGAACACAAAGAGTTGTCACCTCAGTGGGTTTATGAGATCTTTGAAGATCACTACATTAACCCGACACCACACTTCCAGATCAGCGAATGTCATTTCAAACAGGTAGATGGTATTATGGCAGAAGCCACCATTTTGTATGGCGATAAAAAGACCATCGTAGACGCCAACGGAAATGGCCGTCTGGATGCGGTCAGCAACACCATCAAACAGTATTTTGGAATCAGCTACCAGCTGTCCACCTACGAAGAGCACGCTTTGACACAGGGCTCCTCTTCCAAAGCCATTGCGTATGTAAGCATTACCTGCAACGGTCAGACATACTGGGGTGTAGGCATTGATGAAGATATCATCACCGCTTCCATCCATGCATTGTGCGTCTGCGTCAACAAACTGCCGGAACTGGCAGGCAAAGACTCCGGTAAAGATGAGCGTCTCATGGAAATGATGAACTTCATGCAGACAAATTACCAGACCGTCACACTGGAAGATGTAGCGAAAGAATTTCACTTGACAGAACCTTATGTCAGCAAATTTATCAAAGAAAAATCCGGCAAAACCTTTGTGGAACAGTTGACCAAGATCCGCATGAAAAAAGCCAGAACTTTGTTAAAGAACGGCAATATGACCGTTGAAAATATTGCGGCATCGGTAGGTTATCCCAATGTAGAGCATTTTAACCGTACTTTTAAAAAGCTCTTTGATATGACACCGATCCAGTACCGCAACTCCTGATCCAGCAGGAGTTAAATCAGGAAAACAAAAAGAAGTTTCATTCGACTCCAGATTGAATGAAACTTCTTTTTTCTTGTCTCTGTTTCTTAATTTTCACGAGGTCTGATCATACTCCGGCTGCACAGATAGGTAATGATAAAATAGCCGCCGTAAACAACGATCAACAGCACCGCTGTCATTCCCACAGAAGCCAGCATAAAACTCACACCCATGGTTTCCAGCAGAATATGGATAAACCGGATTCCCACGATGGAATGGATCACTGCCAGCAGCAGAGGAAAGGCAAAATAAATCCCTATCTGCTTAAACAAGGCTTTATGAATATCCTTTTCATCCACACCGATCTTGCGCAGCATGTCATACCGCTGCCGGTTGTCAGCACTTTCCGACAGTTCCTTCAGTGCCAGGATCGCCGCACTGCTTATAAGGAAAATAATTCCCAGATACAGGGCAACAAAAGTAACCAGTGCCCCCAGTCCGACACTGCTCTGGGCTATATCCAGTCTGGTATTCACTGACACCCAGTCTTTCGTATCTTTGGCATCCTTTTGTTCCTTTTTGATCACCTTGTTCAGCCGTTTTTCCTGTTCCTGCTTTCCTTCCCGGTCGGCCGCCTTGTAGTTGCCGCTTATCCCCCACACGCTGCTCTGGTCTTTGGTCACAGCTCCATCCGGCACCAGCACGATTCCTCCATTCAGCTGCTGGGCAGCCAGTTCTACAAATCCTTCCTGACACTCCCTATACTTCGGAATATATTTTTCCCCGTTGATCTCCAGACTCTGTCCCCGTCCCAGAGGAATGTTCCGCACAAGTACCATCTGCTTATAATCCGCTATGACCATATACTGATCTTTCTTCAGTTCATAAGTATCTTTGCCATACAGCCTGGCAATGCGGTTATAATCTCCGATGGTCATAAACCGGACCTTGTTGCCAAATCCTACATGAGGGTACGCTTTCTCCACCTCCTGCAGGGAATCTCCGTAAAAGTCCTTTTCCTCCATATCATTCTGATAGATGGTATATTCTGCCATATCAGCCAGTTCTTTCTTCAGGGAAAAACCGCCTTCTTCCATGACTTTCTGTATCGACTTTCCCTCTGCCGGTTTCACAAGGTTTACATCCACCGGAGCGCAGTTTTCCAGGTTGGTACTAAGAGATTTTTTCATGGACAACGCCCCGGAAAAAACGCTGATGGTCATAAACAGCATCAAACAGATCACGGTAATGGAAACTACCGTTGTATTGATCTTGTTGGCAAACTGCCTCAGCACGAAACTGTTCACTCCCCGGTAGTAGACACGGCGGATACCTGTAAAAATGCGGAGCAGCAGTCCGGACAGAGACCAGAACACAAGAAATGTTCCTATACAACCCATCACTACCGGTACATAAATGTGATCTGCTACATTCATGTCAAACACACCGGCTGTCACCATCCAGTAGGCTGTTCCCAGCAGTGCTGCTGCCACCAGAAAGACAACGGTGCAGACCCACGGATTCTTCATTTTCACCCGCTCATTTTTCCGATCTGCCTGGATCAGCTCTACCAGACGGCAGCGGCTGATATTGAAGGAATTAAAGATCATTACCAGCACATACATAATGGCAAAATAACCACAGGTCTTCAGGCAAGCCGCACCTGAAAAAACAAACCGGAACCGGGTCATATCTGCATCAAACAGATTGGCCACTACCACGCTCATGCACTGGGACACCAATACCCCTGCTGCCAGTCCCACGGCCAGAGACAACAGCCCGATCAGCAGCGTCTCCATAAATAAAATTCTGGATATTTTGTACTTGCTCATCCCCAGCGTCAGGTAAATTCCAAACTCCTTTTTACGCCGTTTGATCAAAAAACGGCTGGCATATAAGATCAATGCTCCCAGAATACAGGATACGAACACACTGACACCTGACAAGATCCGGTTCATAAGTTCCAGGATCTCATACATGGTATTGCTTAATTTCAGCATAACCGTCTGGCTCCCCAGGGCATTAAACACATAAAACACTGCCACACCAAGGATCAGGGTAAAAAAGTAAATGGTATAATCCTTAAAACTTCTCCGTATATTTTTCACCGACATTTTAAATAGCATGGTTCAGATCGCCTCCTAACAAGGTGACCACATCCATGATCTGGTCGAAAAATTCTCTGCGGGAAGCATTACCCTTTCGCAGTTCATGAAAGAGTTTACCATCTTTGATAAAGATAACCCGGCCTGCGTAACTGGCGGTAAATGCATCGTGGGTTACCATCAGGATCGTAGCCTGCATCTCCCGGTTCAATGTCTGAAAACTCTCCAGAAGCATTCTGGCTGACCGGGAATCCAGCGCTCCTGTCGGTTCATCTGCCAATACCAGTCCCGGATCTGTCACCATGGCTCTGGCACAGGCCACACGCTGTTTCTGTCCCCCAGACATTTCATACGGATATTTTGACAACACAGATTCAATATCCAGTTCTTCGGCCATAGCATGAACCCGTTTTGTAATTTCGACAGCCGGCACATTCTGGATGGACAAAGCCAGTGCAATATTTTCAAAGGCTGTCAGCGTATCCAGCAGGTTAAATTCCTGGAAAATAAATCCTAGTTTTTCTCTCCGGAACCGGTTTAACTGGTTTCCTTTTAATCTTGTTATGTCATCTCCCTCCATGTAGATCTTGCCGGAAGAAACTTTATCCAATGTAGAGATGCAGTTTAGCAAAGTGGTTTTGCCGGAACCACTGGCTCCCATGATGGCGATAAACTCTCCCTTCTCTACCTCGAAAGAAATGGTATCTAAGGCTTTTGTCAGACTTGAACGGTTTCCATAATATTTTTCAATCTGCTCAATTTTTAATATGGTTTCCATAGGAATCTTTCCTCTCTTTCCTGAAATGATTGTTTCTGCTTATGTTGTACCATTTCTTTCCCTCTGTGTCCTGCGTTCAACCTTACCGGACCTTACACTTTTGTAAGGTCAAAGTCACTCCGGTAAAATTCCAGCGTTACTTTCGTATATTCGCCCCGGGTGGACTCCAGCCAGATCTTGTGCCCCAGCCTGCCACACATTTTTTTCACGATGTAAAGCCCCATCCCCGTAGACCGGCGGTAGTTCCGCCCATTTTCCCCGGCAAATGACTTTTCAAAGGCCCTTGGCACATCCTGTGAGGGCATACCGATGCCGTTATCGTACACCTGCAGGATCACACGCTGTCCCTCTACGTGCGCCTTGAGGCAGATTTTCTGCTCTTCTTTTTCCCGGTCGCAGTACTGGATGCTGTTGTTGATAAGCTGGTTCAATATAAAGATCAACCACTTCTCATCTGTAAGCACCTGTATATCTCCCACCGACACTTCCAGCTGTATCCGGCTGCCAAGGAGTTCATCTTTGTTCTCCATGGCCACGGCCCGGATCAGATCCGACAGGGAACAATACCGGATTCGGTAATCCTTTTCCGTATTTTCACTGCGGACATAATAAAGAATCTGATCCAGATAGCCCTGGATCCGGTGAATGGCACCGGTCATTTTCTGCCTTGCCGGGTCCTGTTTCTCTCCCTGATTGTGAATAGCCAGCCGCAGAGAGGCCACCGGCAGCTTGATCTCATGGATCCATAGTTCCACATATTCCTTGAATCCTTCCATGGACAGGCGGTACTCCTTGACACGGCCGGTCATGGACCGATCTGTCTCTTCCAGAACTTCATACAGAATCTGCCCTTCATAAAAGTCCGGTTTTTCCATGGTTTCATGTACCAGATAGGCCTGATCCATCTGGCAGGTGTTTTTGATCAGCCTGTTATAATATCCTCTTCTTTTGAAAAACTGGATCCACAGATCCACCACAAAAAAGCAGGCAGTCGTCCCTGTCACTACCCCGATCACCGGGCCGCTGACTAAAAGCACCCGCATAAACAACGCCTCCAGCACGAGAACAAAAAACAGTCCGGCCAGAGACCCGGCCCGGTCCTTAAAAAATAACGATGCCTTCATTCCTTGTCTCCTTCCCGCAAAATATACCCCTGTCCCTTTCTCGTCTCGATCATGCCGTCACATCCCATTTCCTTTAATTTGCCTCGCAGGCGGCTGATGTTGACGGTGAGGGCATTATCATTGATGTATTCTTCGTTGTTCCACAGTTCCGTCATCAGTTCATCCCTGGAAACGATGGTCTCCCGCCTGGACAAAAGGTATGCAAAAATAGTCATTTCGTTCTTGGTGAGAAGCATCTCCTTCTCTCCGTTGTGATACTTGATAACCCCTTTCTGTGGCATTATCTCCATGCCGCCGCAGTTAAGCTGCCCCGTGGCTCCTTTCAGCCGCCGGAAGATGGCGTGGATCCGCAGAAGTAAAATAGTCGGATTGTAAGGTTTGACAATATAATCATCCGCCCCGTAACTCATAGACAAAACCTCATCTGCCTCCGACTCCCTGCTGGTCACCATGATCACCGGCACATCCGAAGACTCCCGCAGTTCTTTCAAAAGCATTTCCCCATTCTGAAAAGGTATATTGATATCCAGCAGAACCAGATCCGGCTTGGCCTTTAAGATCTGCCGGCATCCGTTGTGAAAATCCGACAGGACCACGCCCTCATAACCGGCATGATCCAGCATCTCTTTTAATTCCCGGCAAATATCTTTATCATCTTCTACGATCATTATCTTTTTCATAGTATTCTCCCCCTGAATATAAAAAAATAAGTTCTTCTATGCATTTTAACATAAAAGAACTTATTTTGATATTACATTTATGTAACCTAAGAGGCTGCCAGATATTCTTCCAGCGTCCAATTGTTTTTCTTCATTTTGGCTGCCGCTTTCTTTCCTACGTACCGGAAATGCCAGGATTCATACTGATAGCCGGTTATTTTCTCCTTTCCCTTTGGATAACGCAGTACAAAACCATAACGGGTGCAGTTTTTACGAAGCCAGATATTTTCTCTGGTCAGCCCCTGGGAAGCGTTTAACTGCAGGTTGTTCTTAGCCGTTATATCCACACACAATCCTGTCTCATGCTCGCTGTATCCCGGCGGAGCTACGGTGCGGAGGGCATCCTTTTTAGCTTCATGAGCCGTCATACCCAGCCGTTCGTTTTTCCGGGTCTCTTCATCCAGGAGAGTCCCCTGCTTGGCATAGGTGCGGTAACCACTGACTACGGTAATGGAATATCCGGGATTCTGCCCTTCGCAGTCAAACCACATATCTTTCAGATCCTGATACATAGCTTTCGCCACCTGCTTGCCGTTTTTTAACTGTACCAGAGATACGGTGTAATCGTCCGGCAGCCGGTTTTCTTTGTTTACTAATGTATATAAAGGATTTTTTGATTTCTTTTTTGTTTTTACTTTCTTACCGGTATTGGCAGTTTCCTGCCGGCCGCTTTTCTCTTCCGCCGTCCCTGTCGGCACAGCAGACGCCGTCTCTGCGCCTGCTGTCTTTTTTCCCTTTGCAAACATAATACCGCACATACTGATAAATACGGCTAAAACAATGACAACCAGGGCAACGCTGGTATGTTTTTTCTTTTCTTTCATCTGTTGTCAATACCTCCTTTGGGTTTATGAGGTTATTATAGACAGCAGATGCATCTAAATTTCATGCAAAAAGTATCTAAGTTGTATCATTTTATCATAGCGGTGGATGAATCGAACATCGCCGTTTTACCTTCATTCTTTATACTGTCATCAAAGAAGATTCCACCAAAATTAAAGGAAAAAGCATTATAGGTAACGCCGTCCTTTCTTTCATAAAAATAAAGGTTCAAAGGAATGTTTACGGTTCCGGACTCAACAGTCTGATAGCCACTTAACACACCATCGTAATAGTTCAGTTCTTCCCCGACCTTCTGGACACCATAATACTTGGCAAGTGCCGCACCAATCCGGTAAATCAGCAGTTTTCCGTCATCTTTATAAGAATATAATTTGGTAGTCTTTTTCTCCTCATAATAAAAGATCTTCTCCTGCTCCAGGTCAAAGCCAATGAGGTACCTGGTTCCTTTTTTCTTATTCTTAAAGGAAAGGCACCACAGAGACAGGCCGTTGGTTCCGTTTTCATTGTCCCGTATATTGTAATAACCGGCCTTGGTAAAATTCTTTTTCAACTGTTTTTCGGAGATAGAAAAATCCAGTCCTTTGATCTTGGCAAACTGGCTCAACTGTTTTTCCAGTTTTTTCATAAAGGATTCATCATACTTTAACAGCTGATCCAGGCTTTTGGTCTCAAATAGTTTTGTACTTTCTGCGCCGGACGCCAAAATCTTCAATGTATCCTCATATGTTCTGACAGATCTTGATCCGCTTTGATCCGTTGTGTCATCCACTACTACCACTCCGGCATCTTTGCCCCCAGCTGCAATCCAGTCCGGCAGTTTCACAGCCGCGATGGCAGCCAGGGCAACCAGGCTGAGAAAGGCCAATACTTTCAGTATCTTTTTCATGGCTCCTCCTTTCCCGGAAAATACAGATATATGCAGGTTCCCTGTCCTTCTTTGCTCTCTATCTTCCACTGTGCTCCGTGCAGGCGTAAAATTTCAGCGCACAACGACATTCCCAGTCCGGCGCCTCCCTCTTTGCGGGAGCGGGACTTGTCCACCATATAAAATGGGGCAAAAATCTTGTGAATTTCCTCTGTCGGGATTCCTTTTCCTTCATCGGCTACTGTCAGCTGATAACCATCCTCTTCTTTTGTGCCCCGGACGGTTATTTCCTTTCCCTCTCCGGAGGCCTTTCTGGCATTATCGATCAGGTTACAAAGCAGGGAAATCAGCAGATCTTTTTCTCCTGTCAATGTAAACGGTTCCATCCAAAGCGTCAGTCTCTGCTGTTTTTTTGCCAGGATCGGTGCCATGATCTCTTTCGTTTCTTCTCCCACTTTTTCCATCTTTACTGGGCTTTCCGGCTTTTGTCCCTGCTGCAGCACAAACAGATCCAGCAGTTTGTAAGAAAGGGATTCCAGTCTTTTTCCCTGGGAATAGATGTAATCCGCTGCTGTCATTTCCTCTTCCTTGGACAGGGCCATGGACCGGATCAGTTCCGCATAGCCGATAATAGAAGTGAGGGGGGTCTTCAGTTCATGGGCGAATGCCGCCGTAAAGGCCTCCTGGCTTTTGGCATGTTCTTCCAGTTCCTGCATTTTTTCCTGAAGGCTGTCCGCCATCTGGTTAAAATCAGCTGACAGCACCGCCACTTCATCTTTTCCCCTTACCAGGGCCCTCCGGTCCATGTCGCCGTCTGCAAACGCTCTGGCGGATAACGACAATCCCCGGATGCGGTAAGTGAGGAAATAAGACAGGATCAGGGACACGATCACACAGCAAAGAAGCACCACACATACGATATAATGATACATTCTCACCATATCCTGCCGCTGTGTATAGGCAGACCCAATGTTGGTCTGGGTCTCTACATAGTATCCCTTAAAGTTGGCAGACAGCATCATGTAACTGACTACTCTTAATGTGTATTTACCATCTTTTTCCTCAATCTTATAAGCCTTATGCTGCTTGTCTACTTTTTCAAGTAAAGCCACATCCTGCTTTTCTTCTATGGTAGAGTAAACAATATTTTTATTTTCATCATACAGACAGAATGCGCCGTTTTTATCATCCATGCCGTCTTTTAACGCCACAACAATCTCCCGCAGAGAATGGTGAGTAGTAAAATAGTCCGCCGGCACAGAGTCTGCCGCACTGCGAAAGGTGGTGCGGTATAGTTCATTCCGGCTCATTCCCATCTGGATCTCCCGCTTCTTCGCCGCGTCGAAAGACGCCGAAATCATCCATGTTCCACAGAGACAGAAGGCGGCAGCGATGAGAATAAAGAAACTAAGAAATATTTTTGTATATAATTTCACGCTACACCTCCAGTCGGTATCCTACTTTGTACACCGCTTTGATGAACTTTCCCCAGTTCATCTTTTTGCGCAGTCTCTGGATGTGAAGGTCTACGGTGCGGCTGTCTCCCATATAATCATTTTCCCACACATTTTCATAAATAGTTTCCCGGTACAGGGCAATGTTTTTATTGCGCACCAAAAACAGCAACAGATCGAACTCTTTCATAGTCAGTTCAACCTGTTGCCCATTCTGCATAACGGTGCGGGACGGGATATTGATTATCGCATCCAGCACCTGGATTTCGTCTTCTGTTTTATGATAGCGGCGCAAAACCGTCTCCACCCTTGCCAGCAACTCGATCATTTCAAAAGGCTTGGTAATGTAGTCATCCGCTCCTGCCCGCAGTCCTTTTACCCGGTCATTCAGATCTCCCATAGCGGTGATAAAAATAACCGGCGTTTTATTTAATTTACTGTATTCCAACAATTCATAGCCATCGATCCCCGGCAGCATAATGTCCAGCAAGATCAGATCAAACCGGTCTTTTTCCATACAATCCGCCGCCTCATAACCATCAAATGCCTGTCTGCATTGATAGCCTGCCTTTTTCAAACTCATTTTGATCAGGTTGGAGATGGGTTCTTCGTCTTCTACGATCAATATCTCTGCCATATCATACCTCCCTGGCTTGATGAGTTTTATTATAATGATTTTTGTATCTTTGTTGCATCATTTATCAGCCAATGCCGCCCAGGGCAATCCCCAGTATCAGCACCAGAAAGCACACCGGAACATATATATACCGGCAGACTGGATAGAACCATTTGGTAAGCGGCGTCTCCCGCCCTTTATTTACCTGGGTTTCCACATATTTTTTTCCACAGACATAGAAGAACATAATGCCTGCCAGTCCGGCACCCAGCGGGCAGATGTAGATAGAAAGCACATCCATCCAGTCTGATACGATACCTTGGATCAGAAGGGACACAACCAGACCGATGCCGGCGATGACACCGCAGGATGGCACTCGTTTTAATTTTAACTTTTCCTGTACGGTGGCGATCGGCGCCTCATACAGATTGATCAAAGACGACATACCTGCAAACACAACGGCCACAAAAAAGATGATACAGATGATCCGTCCTCCGGGCATTCCTTTCATCAGTGCAGGCAGGAAAATGAACAGAAGTCCCGGGCCTCCCTGATCTAATTTAGCTCCCGTGGTGGCCATAGCCGGTATGATCACCAGGGCAGCCAGCAAAGCAGCCAATGTATCAAAAACAGCTACTCTGGCGGCAGACGCCGGAATATTTTCCCTGTCCGACAGGTAGGATCCGTAGATCAGAGTACCGTTTCCTGCCACTGACAGGGAGAAAAAAGCCTGTCCCAGGGCAAAAATCCATGTATCCGGTCTGGCCAGTGCCGCCGGGTCAATACGAAAAATATATTTGTATCCTTCCACCGAGCCCGGCTGAAATGCTACATAAACAGCCAGTCCCACAAACAAAAGGAAAAAGCCGGGCATCATCACTTTGTTGGCCCGCTCGATCCCTCCGCTGACGCCTAACATCAAGATCAGCATACACAAAACAATGGCTCCGATCTGCCAGCCGTTATTTCCAAAGGCGGCAGCCATGGAACCAAAACTGCCGGCAAACTCATCTACATCTGCCGGTGCCAGCGTGGCACCGCTGATAGCACCCCATGCATACTTCACGATCCATCCCATAACCACCGTATAACCAATGGCCATAGCCAGGGATCCAAGAACCGGAATGGCTCCCAGCCACTCTCCCAGAGCACCTTTTCCCTTCTTTTTACATGCCAGTCCAAAGGCTCTGACAGGTCCTGACTTAGTAGCCCGTCCAAAACTCATTTCACCGATGACACCGGTAAACCCGATCAATGCTACAAAAATAAAATACGGGATCAAAAAAGATCCGCCGCCATACAGGGACACTCTGGTTGGAAACATCCAGATATTTCCCATTCCTACGGCCGATCCGATACACGCCAGCACAAATCCCCACTGGCTTTTAAATGATTCTCTGCTTTTCATTTATCTTCTCCTCTATTTGATATTTTTTATTATACCGATATGAAAAATTGCTGTCAATCAATCCTTTGTTCTTTTTCTCTGTATCCCAGAGAATGGGCCAGTGCAGCAAAAATCTGTCTGGCCTGATTCTTCTTTTGTTCTTCGGACAATTCCTCCCAGGATACCGTCTTCTCTCCTGTTTCCAGGTGGTTATGGATGATTTCTTTCTTTGAATTCACGGCCGTTCAACCTCTCTTTGCTGTTCTGCTCTTTGACATTTTGACAAACTTCATTTTTTTAACGCTCCTTTTTTTTATTCTATGTGCAGGATCTTCGGATTATCCAACATGAAGGACCTGCTTTCTTTCATAAAGTATAACAAACCCTTCCGGAAGTGTTTTTATGAATCCATCTCTTTCTACTGCCTTTGGCTACATCCGGGTATCCACCCATATGCAGGAAGAATTGTCGCCGGACGCCCAAAAACGGGAGATTCAGCGCTGGGCCGACGCCCACAAGATACAGATCCTCCGATGGTTCCAGGATACAGGTATCTCTGGGAAAAAAGCCAGCAACCGCAGTGATTTTCAGCAAATGATCTCTCTTGCCAAAGAAGCTGCCCACCCTGACTACATCCTCACATGGAAATTCAGCCGTTTTGCCAGAAATCAGGAAGAAAGCATTGTATACAAGTCCCTTTTAAGGAAAAATAATGTTCAGGTGATCTCTGTCAGTGAACCCCTTCCAGACGGGCCTTTTTCCTCTCTGATCGAGCGCATCATAGAGTGGATGGATGAATATTACTCCATTCGCCTGTCTGGCGAGGTACGCCGCGGCATGATGGAAAAAGCGTTGTCCGGCGGGTATCAGAGTCCGCCGCCTCTGGGGTATCAAAAAACACCCGGCACTTTGATCCCCCAGGTCTATGAACCAGAGGCCGCCATTTACCGACAGATCAAAGAATATGCCCTGGCCGGCCGTTCTCCCACTTCCATTGCCAGGCTTCTAAACAGTCAGGGGCTCCGTACCAAACGGGGACACGCCTTTGACAGTCGCAGTATCCGTTACATTTTGCAAAATCCCTTTTATGCCGGGAAAGTACGCTGGACGCCGGGTGTTTCTTCCGGTTGTCAAGCTGAGTCCACCGCCAGCATGTCCAGTGATACCCCCCGGACCTCTGTTATCCTATCCGATGGCCGCCACACGCCACTTTGCACCACTGCAGAGTGGAAGATGCTCTGCGCCCTCTTCCCGGCAAAAAACGACAACTGGCGGCGCAGTACCTCTGCCTGCCCCCACTACCTCTGCGGCGGCCTGCTTCGCTGCCCTTACTGTGGTGCTTCCATGAGTTATACAAAAGGACGGTCATCCAGTAACGGACGCAGTTACCCCTATTTTTGCTGCTGGCGTTACAGCAAGGGCCTTCACGAAAAGGGCGGCCACATTTCCGCCAGCCGCTGTGAAAAATCTTTAATGGATTCTTTATGGGAACTGGCCTCTTTTCTTCCCGAAACCACCGTCTATGTTCCCACCGGGCGTACCGCCTCTCCCCCATACCAATCTGAGATAAAACGGCTGGATGCCAGACTACACCGGGCCAGGGAAGCCTATCTGGCCGGTGTTGATTCTCTGACAGAATACGAAAAGCAAAAAAACATCCTTGAAAGAGAGCGCGAAACGCTGTTACAGCAGTCAAAATCATCCACCAAACCCGCTTCCGGCCCCCTCACTGCCAAACAGCTTCTGGAAAAACTGTCGTCCTCCGCTGATCCTTTATTTTTGCGGGATGCCCTGCGACAAATCCTGCGCTACATGAAATACGACAAAGAAACCGGCGAATTTCATTTTTATTATAAAGAACCAACGAATATCTCCTGATATTTTCTATCACTTTCTGCTATTTGGTGGTCCGGATGGAGAACTGGGAGCCTCCCAGCGGTATCTGTCCCAACGATACTCCAACACCAACCGAAAAGTCTGCGGTGTACTGACCGACATAGGTACAGAAGAACTGGGGCACGCCGAAATGATCTGTGCCATCGTCCACCAGCTTACCAGAGATCTGACCCCTGAACAGATTAAGGAACAGGGATTTGCCGACTACTATGTGGACCATACTGTGGGCATCTGGCCTCAGTCTGCCGGAGGCGTTCCTTTCAACGCCTGTGAGTTCCAGTCCAAAGGTGATCCCATTACCGACCTGACAGAAGACATGGCGGCTGAGCAGAAGGCCCGCTCTACCTACGATAACATCCTTCGCCTTGTGAAGGATCCGGAAGTTTGTGATCCGATTCGTTTTCTCCGCCAGCGGGAATTAGTGCATTTCCAGCGTTTTGGCGAAAGTCTCCGGCTGGTGCAGGATGATCTTAATAAGAAAAATTTCTACGCCTACAATCCGGACTTTGACAAACAGTTCTGTAAATAACAGACCGCTGTCAGTCAGATAACAAATCAAAAAAAGTTCCCCTGCCTTTTAATGTGACAACTTACTTCGTACACATCAAAGAGCGAGGGGAACTTTTTTAGAAAATATTCCACTTATATTTCATAACACGGTAGGCATACCGCTTTGCCTTATACCGATACATACAGATCAGCCGTCCCTGGCTGTCATATTCTCCGTAGGTGTGATCCATGCCGCTGCTGAATGTAATGTTTCCATCCACATGCTGCACGCCACTGACTACACTGGAATACGGCACCTTAAAGGACTGCACCAGCTGATATGTTTTTTTCGTTTCATCCACCAGGTATTTGTAATAGTAAGATGCTTTTCCCTTCCGGTAAGAGCCTACTCCTTTGTATTTTTTCCAGTTGAACTTTGGCAGAGTCTTGGCACTTCCAAAATTGTTGTTATACATATACAGATAATACTGTCCCGCCGGCAACGACGGATCTTTCTCCACTGTAATGGTATGCTGGCCCGCATGGCCTACAAATTTTTTCCCCACCCACTTCAGCAGATACTTAGACAACTTGGTTCCTTTGTACAAAGTTCCGCTGTGAATGATGTACGAGATCTTTGCCTTGCCATACAAGTTGCTTATTTTAATAAGGGAGCTTTCTTCCCGGCTGCTGACGATCAATTCGTTTTTACCGATGAGATCCAGGGAATTCAGATGCAGCCAGTCCAGTTCCGTGCCGCCATAGGTATTTTTACCGCCCTTGCGCTGCACATGCTTTTTCCTGGAGGCTGACATAAGAGAAGCAAAATCAGCCAGTTTCTTTATTTTACCGGATTTCATATCCACAGAGATCAACACATCTTCTATGGTCTTTTTCTTCTTGTCATTTACCAGACACAGAAGTTTGCCCCGGTAACTGTCATACATAAAATCGTGATGAAGCTGATACCCCTTCAAGGTGTAAGTTTTCACAATGTGTCCCAGCCGGTTCATCACAGCGATCTTGTCCAGATCATAGGAAAAAACCCATTTTTCGTCTACTGTCAGGATCCGGTCTGTCCGGTAATCGTTGAGCACCGTGCGTCCCCGGCTCTTTCCCTTGTTGTCATAATAATAAATGTTGGTGGCTGTGGATTTATCGTGGCCAAACATAGCAAAAAATCCATCAGACAGAGCCGCCTGGCTGCTGCCCTTTTTCACTTTGGTAATGGCCGGGATCACCTTGTCCTTAGGCATCTTCACTGTAAACCGTTTTGTCTTTTTCAGAGTTCCCTGGCCATCGTAAAACCGCAGTTCCACCTGATTGGTCCGGCCGGAAGCCAGCCCAGGTATCAGGTATTCATTAATGTTTCTCAGAGTTTTCCCGCCGCCTCCACAAGTTCCTTTCACCGTAGAGGCTCCTTTAGCAGCAATGGTGTACTCTGCATAATATCCTTCTGCCGACCGGGCGTAAAAATAAATGGATGTGCTGAGGGTTCCGTAAGGATTTTTTACCAGAAGAGGCTTTTCTATCGTGTAGGAACTTTTCTTCATCCTGCTTAATTTCTTTGTCACTTCCTGCTGGTATTTTTTTGTGTAGACATTCTTTGTGCTGTGTTTGATAGTGTAAACCTTGGCGGAAGATGTATTGTGTCCCCCAAACACCGCCAGTGCTGCAAACGCAAGGAAAATCCACGCAATTTTACTGCTCTTTTTCATAATACACTCCTGTAAAATCATATTTGATCACCCGGTATGCGTACCGGCTGGCTTTGTAAGTATAGGTGCAGATCATCTTTCCGTCTTTGTCATATTCTCCGTAAGTATGATCCATACCGCTGCTGAATGTAATATTGTTTCCTATGTAGTTCACACCGCTGACCACACTGGAGTACGGAACGGCAAACTGCTGTACCATCTCATAGGTTTTCTTCTTTTCATCCACCAGGTACTTGCAAAAATAAGAAGCTGTTCCTTTTCGGTAAGTTCCCACTCCCGGATACAGACTCCAGTCAAAATCCGGCAGAGTTTTGGCACTTCCAAAATTATTGTTATACATATACAGATAGTATTGTCCTTCCGGCAGCGACGGATCCTTTTCTACCGTAATGGTATGCTGGCCGGCATGTCCCACGAAATCTCCTTTTTGTTTCAGCAGATATTTTTCCAGTCCGGTGCCTTTGTAAAGGGCCCCGCTGTGGATCAGGTAGTCAATCTTCGGATTGGTATAAATGTCCTTCACTTTAATAAGCACACTTTCCTCCCTGCTGCTGAAAATGCCGTCGTTCTCATTGATGAGATCCAGGGAATTCAGGTGCAGCCAGTCTAACTCCGTGCCGCCATAAGTATTTTTTCCACCTTTCCTCTGGACATGTTTCTGTCTTGATTCTTTCATCAGGACTTCAAAATCCACCAGCTCCCGTACTTTACCCGTGGCGTAATCAACACTGATCAGCACATCTTCAATGGTATCCTTATCGGTGTCATTCACAAGACACAGCAGTGTATTTTTGTCCTTGTCATACATAAAATCATGATGAAGTTCATATTTTCCCAGATTTATAGTCCGCTCTACCCGTCCCAGCCGGTTCACCACTGCCAGGTCTGTCAGGCTGTAGGAAAAAACCAATTTGCCGTCGATTGTAAGAATCCGGTCTGTCCGGTAATCATTTAATGGCGTTTTGCCACGGCTCACACCGTCATTATCATAATAATAAATATTGACGGCTTTGGATTTATCATGCCCCATCACCGCAAATAAACCGTCTGTAAGAGCCTGTTTGCTCTCTCCTTTTTCTACTTTCAGGATCTTTGGCACTTCTTTATCGGAGTTTAACTTCACGGTGTAACTTTTGCTGACAAGAAGTTTGTCCTTTTCATCATAAAATGACATCTGTATCTCATTGGTCCTGCCTGTGGCCAGTCCTGTCAGCAGGTACTCATGTTCTTTTGTCACCTTGCCGCTGCCATCATTTACAAGTCGGTGTTTTACCACACTTCCTTTGTCCGGTGTAATCTGGCATACCGCATAGCAGGCTTTGTCTGTCTGGGCATAATAATAAAAGGATCCGGTGTTAGTTCCATATGGATTCCACACCATCAGTGGATTGTCCGTACCATATGTATTTTTCCCCTTCCAGGCACTTAACTGTTCATCCACCTCTTTCTGGTAGTCTTCGGTGTAAATATCCGTTTTCGTGTGACGGACCTGCTCCACCTGAAAATCTGCCTGGACCACGCCCGGTTCTTTTGTGGCTTTGGGCTTTTTCCCCGTATCATTCTGCATCCTGTGCTGCAGCCACAGTTGACACACGAACACAATAGCCAGCACGCATACCACGGCTGCCAAAACAAAAATCATCTTCTTTTTCATCCTATCTCTCCTGTCTGCTTGTTTTTCTCATCATAAATAGTAATCAAATCACTTTTATGTCAAAATTTGTATTTACGAATTTTATATTAAATGTTAAAATATAACCGTACATTTAGTTAAGAATGGAGGATATATAACATGGAACTAAAGGAAAAACAGATTCAAGAACAGAATTCCACAGCGCGTTTTGTCAGCACTGTGATCTGTATCAGTCTCTTGGTGGTTTCTGCTATGACTTTCATCAGAGTGATCCACCCGGTGATCGTTGTACGAAGCGTCATCATCTTATTGACTATCATTATTAATTTTGTAGCACCAAAGATCATTAAGAGCGGCAAGGCATGCCGGCACATACTGAACATAACCACTTATCTTTCGTATGCCGTGACACTGTTTACCGCCAGCAATATGTACATGTACACCTATGTGTATCTGATCGCTATAATGATCATGATCTACTGTGACCGCAAACTTCTGGCACTTTCCGGTATTCTGGCATCTGTTACCATCGGAGCATTTTTCACCTATCATCTCCTGACAGGCTCTCCAAATTTAACACTGGACATTGCCATTGTACAGGAACTGATCGTAGTTGTTTCCGCTTTTACAGCCTATGCCATCATCCGTCTACAAGAACGTCACAACAGCGAGATCCTCATTGAGATTGAGCGTCGTGCCTCCGAGCAGCATATGGTTGCCAGCGAGATCATGCAGCATGCCAAAGATCTGACAGAGCAGTTTGAACATGCAATGCGCTGTTATGAAGACCTGAACAGTGGCATGGATAAGAGCCACTCCGCTATCAGCGAAATTGATACTAGTTCCAAACAGACCGCGGAATCTATTTCTTATCAGACGGACCAGACACTGGAGATCCAGAATCATATTAAAAAAGTGGACGGTGTTACCGCTACTATGAGCGATATTTCCGCTACTACCAAGCAAGCCGTTGAAGAAGGCGTGGCACTGATCGAACAGTTGAAAGCGAAATCCAAAGATGTGGCACTGATCAGCCATGACACAGAAGTTGCTACCAGAGATCTGAACAACAGTATCCACAAGGTAGAGGAGATTACAGATACGATCCTTGGTATTTCCAACCAGACGAATCTCCTGGCGCTGAACGCTTCTATCGAGGCTGCCAGAGCCGGCGAGGCTGGTAAAGGATTTGCCGTTGTGGCAGATGAGATCCGTAACCTGTCTGAAGAAACGCAGCAGGCTACCGAGCAGATTTCAGCTATCATCGCCCAACTTACCGCTGTTGCGGAAGATGCATCCGGCAAAATGTCCAAGTCCGCTGCCTATGCAGAAGAGCAGAACGATATGATTGCTAAGACAGAAGTGAAACTTACAAACATTCAGACAAACTCCGATCATTTGTTTGAAAATGTAGCAACCGTAAAAACTTCTGTAGATGATGTTCTGAAAGCCAATGCCGCTATTTCAGACAGTATCACAGATCTTTCCGCTGTCAGCCAGCAGGTTGCTGCTTCTACCGGAAGTACCCTTTCCATCAGTGCTACCAACATGGATGCGTTACATAGACTAAACGAATCTCTCAACGCTATTGAGACGATCTCCCAGAAAATGTTTGCACTGATCGAGTCTTCAGATGACCTCAACGACAGTGCAGATGATACCACTGATGCACAGACTTCTGAAACAAACGAAACTGTAAGCGAATAATATACCAATATAACTAAAAAATTAAAACAGCCTGTTGAGACGGTTATTGCACCATCCCAACAGGCTGTATCTTTTTACGCCTTCTTATAACGGCCTCTGGCTCCTGCCTTTTTCATCATGGTTTTGTATTTTTTATACTTTGTTTTTGGCAGCGAGACCACCGCCTTTTTACTTGTTTTCTTAAAGGCTCCTGAGTCCATCTTCGTTATCTTTTTACTCTTGATCACAATTTTTTTCAGGTTCACACATCCCGAGAAAGCGTTGGTGCGGATCCTAACAATTTTTGATCCTATCGTTACTTTTTTCAGTTTTTTATTGCCGGCACAGGCTTTTGCCCCAATCTCCGTTACCCGGTAAATCACACCCTTGTAACGAACGGCAGATGGGATGCTGAGTGATGTCTTTTTCTTGTTGGTCATCCCGGTGAAAACCACTGTCTTTTTGGCTGCATCCTTGAGAGAATACTTCTGTCCTTTTACTGTCAGGGTACTTTCCACCGTCTGCTGTGGTGCCTGGGTAGTCTGATCTTCTGCTGCCGCAGTCGTTCCCTGCCGGGTCTCTCCGGCCGGCGTCTGGTTCGTCGGTGACGGTTTCTCGCTGATTGTCGTACCCGGAGTCGGCTTCACCGTAGCTGTTGGTGTCGGGATAACCGTCTGCGATGCTGTCGCTGTGGCTGTCGGCACGGCCGTTGGGGTGGCTGTAGCCGTTGGTGTGGCCGTCGGGGTAGCTGTAGCCGTTGGCGTTACCGTCGGGGTAGCTGTAGCCGTTGGCGCGGCCGTTGGGGTAGCTGTAGCCGTTGGTGTGGCCGTCGGGGTAGCTGTAGCCGTTGGCGTTACCGTCGGGGTAGCCGTAGCATCTGCGTGAGCCAGTCGATTCACTATAACATATCTTATATATCCTTCATATGGCACTTTTCCATCTGTCATAGTAGAAAATTTATAATAGGAACTAAAGTTAGAATCCACCTGCTGCAACAAACTAAATACCGTGGAATCACTGATGATCAACGGCATCTGATCGTTAGGTGCCTTGGCTGCATTGGCCGCCTTCTTCAGGAAAGCTTTGGCACTAACCGTATCATACACATTATCCCCATTGGCCATGGCACTGTGCTTCTGATAGTATGTATATTCCATGGTATCCACGGCATCCGGCAGGTCGTAGAGCCAGTCGCTGCCTGTGCTACTACTGGTATCCGCTTCATGAGCCTTGGTAAAACGGCTGTCTGGCATCGCAAACCAGTTATAGTGGCATACTTTGGAGTCTTTTTCACAGCCGTCATTTAAGTCATCCCATGTAAGATCCATATCACAATAAGTCTCTCCCCCATCAAAAGAAACCATGTTCCATGCATGACCTCCGCCTCCACTGCCGGTAATACCATCTCCCTGTACATACAAGTTCGGGATCCCCAGTGTACTCAATATAAAAGCAAAGGTATCCGCATAACTTTCACAAACACCGGCCTTGTAAGAGTCTGACATCACACCTATAATATTGTGTGCCCAAGCTGAGTCCTCCGGGGTAGAAGTACCGGAAACATAAGCATAATCAATCCGTGAAACAATCCAGTCGTGCACAATGCGTACCTTTTCATATACATCGGTTGTGGTATTTGTCAAGGCGGTAACCCGTGCCAGATTCTTGTCGATCTGTGCATCATATTTTGCACGATCTGATGCCTTCACATAATCCTCATCCATCTGCAGCATAATCTTTTTCACTTCACCGCTGCCGGATATGGAATAGGCAAATGTACTGCCAATCCAGTAAAATTCGGGATGATCTGCCACAAAGGAAGTTAATATCTCCCACAGTTTCTGCTTACTTGCCACCGTACCACTGCCAAAGGTACAAGTCAGTCCATAATAGACTCCATTGCTGCCGGCTGCAATATCTTGTTTGCCTGCCACAACCTCCAGTGCTGATGCATACAGACTGTCATAAGCTTCCTTTTCCTTTGCAGACAACTTCCTATAACCATAGTCATTGCCGCTCTTTTTCACATAATCCGGCAGATCCTGAGATGTTGCAGAAGAAACCGACAACCCGGACTGGTTTGTTCGGAATTTCTGTGCCTCACTCCAGGAAACCTGTGTGCCCTGCCAGGTGCGCAACCCTCCCACCGGCTCTTCCACTGCTGCCTCTGCCGCCCGGACCGGCTTTCCCTCTCTGGTTGTTATCACAAGGGAACCGGCTCCTACACACAAAGCCAAAAATAATGCTAGTTTTTTTCTATGCCTCATACCATCATCCTTTCTGAAACATGTTTTCACCCATCCCCTGTCTAATGCAAATATAACACAAAATGCGCCCTTCCACAAGGAAAGGACGCACATATTCATTCATCAATTCTGCACTTTTACTTCCGGATGATCAAGGAACCATTTTCCACATCCAGTACCAGTCTGTCACCGGTTCTTACCTCATCTGCCAGGATTTTTTTCGCCAGAAGCGTCTCTACATTTTTCTGCAGATAACGCTTCAAAGGTCTGGCTCCATAAGCCGGCTCATAGGCTTCTTCTGCGATAAAGTCTTTGGCTGCTTCCGAAATGGTAAGATGCAACTCCTTATCTTCAATCCGTTTGTTGATATCTGCGATCAAAAGGTCTACAATACCACCAATGTCTTTTTTGGTCAGCGGCTTAAACATAATAATCTCATCCAGACGATTCAAAAACTCCGGACGGAAACTTCCACGAAGCTGGCTCATTACCAAGTCTTCACTCTCTTTGGAAATATTACCTTCTGCATCAATCCCATCCAGCAGATAATCTGCTCCCAGGTTGGAAGTCATGATCAGGATTGTATTTTTAAAATCTACGGTTCTGCCCTGTGAGTCGGTGATACGGCCATCATCCAACACCTGCAAAAGCACATTGAACACATCCGGATGTGCCTTTTCAATTTCATCAAATAGCACAACGGAATATGGTTTTCTCCGCACCGCTTCTGTCAGCTGTCCGCCCTCCTCATATCCTACATATCCAGGAGGCGCTCCGATCAGACGGGACACAGAATATTTCTCCATGTACTCACTCATATCGATCCGGACCATATTGTTCTCATCATCAAACAGGCACGCCGCCAGACTCTTGGCAAGTTCGGTCTTACCTACACCTGTCGGGCCTAAGAACAGGAAGGAACCAATCGGCTTGGTCGGATCTTTGATACCAGCCTTGGAACGAATGATAGCTTCAGTTACCTTGGTAACGCCGTCATCCTGTCCCATAACCCTCTTATGCAGTTCTTCATCCAAGTGAAGCGTTTTATTTCTCTCGGATTCTGTTAATTTTGCCACAGGGATTCCGGTCCATCTGGATATAATCTGAGCAATCTCTTCCTCGGATACACACTCATGTACCATGGACTGCTCTCGTTTATCCACTTTATCCTCTGCCGTCTGTAACTTCTGCTGCAGCTGTGGCAGCTGTCCAAATTTCAGTTCAGATGCTTTCTCCAGATCATAACTGTTTTCCGCCATCTCAATCTGTCGGTTCACATCCTCGATCTGCGCTTTGATCTCATTTACCTGATCCACAACAGCCTTTTCGTTATCCCATTTTGCTTTCTGCTGTGCAAAATCTTCTCTCAGTTCTGCCAGTTCTTTCTGCAGTGCTGCCAGACGATCCTGGCTCAGATGGTCTGTCTCCTTCTTCAAGGCTGCTTCCTCAATCTCCATCTGCATGATCCGGCGCTGCACCTCGTCCAGTTCGGTCGGCATAGAATCCAGTTCTGTCTTGATGAGAGCACAGGCCTCATCTACCAGGTCAATGGCCTTGTCCGGCAGAAAACGGTCGGATATATAACGATTTGACAAAACTGCCGCCGATACCAGGGCGCTGTCTGTAATTTTTACTCCATGGAAAATCTCGTACCGCTCTTTTAGTCCACGCAGAATAGAGATAGTATCCTCTACCGTTGGTTCATCCACCTGGACCGGCTGGAATCTTCGCTCCAGTGCAGCATCTTTTTCAATATACATACGGTACTCATCCAGCGTAGTGGCTCCAATGCAGTGTAGTTCTCCACGGGCCAGCATTGGCTTTAATAAGTTGCCAGCATCCATAGCACCATCCGTCTTGCCTGCGCCTACAATGGTATGAAGCTCATCAATAAACAAGATGATCCTGCCATCGCTGTCTTTTACCTCTTCCAAAACAGCTTTCAGTCTCTCTTCAAATTCACCACGATATTTGGCACCAGCAACTAATGATCCCATATCCAGTGAAAAGACTTGTTTATTTTTCAATGCTTCCGGCACATCTCCCCGGACGATCCTCTGTGCCAGGCCTTCTACAACGGCTGTTTTACCAACACCCGGCTCACCGATCAAAACCGGATTGTTTTTTGTTTTACGGGACAAGATCCGGATCATATTACGAATCTCATCGTCTCGTCCGATCACCGGGTCAAGTTTCTGATCCCTTGCCCGCTGCACCAGATCATAACCGTACTTCTCCAGACTCTCATACACTGCCTCCGGGTTGTCGGATGTTACTTTCTGGTTGCCTCGAACCATAGAAAGTGCTTTCAAAAAACGCTCTCTGTCAATATTGAATTCCTTTAACAAAGCCTTCACTTCTCTGGAAGGTTTTTTCAGCAGACTCAGGAACAAATGCTCTACGGAAACATACTCATCCCCCATGGCCTTTGCCTCATTCTCTGCATATACTAATACTTTGTTCAAATCCTCACTAATGTACTTGTTTCCACCCTGGACTTTTGGCCGCTTGTTGAGCAATCCTTCAACCTGCGCCAAAAAGACAGCCGGGTCAATCTCCATTTTTTCAAACAGTCTGGAAATCAGGCTGTCTTCCGTGGTCAGCATGCTGTAAAGCAAATGCTCCTGCGTAATCTCCTGGTGGTCATAATCATAAGCAATTTTTTCGAGATTGTTGATAATCTCTACGGATTTCTGCGTAAATTTTGTAATATTCATAATTGACCTCCATTCTCACAATACTGCCTTGTGTTGTTCTATCCTCTTTATAACAACCTTAATATAACACCAGTTGTTAGCACTGTCAACCCTCGAGTGCTAATTTTTTGAAATATTTTTGCAATCTGTCTTATTTTCCGTTATACTATAATAAATTATGCAGTAACAAAACATATTAAAATGGAGGGTATCACAATGAGCATAGTATGGACCGAGCGAAAACGCATATGGTGTGGACTGCCACTTACTTTTACCATATACAGTTACGATGAAGAGCGTTTCTATATTAAGACCGGTTTTCTGAATCAGCGGGAAGATGAGGTGCGCCTCTACCGTGTGCAGGATCTGACGGTCACAAGATCCTTTATCCAGCGGATTTTCGGAATGGGATCTATCCATGTTAATTCCTCTGACAAAACAATGGGGGATTTTGAGATCCGTAACATCAAAAATGTAGCGGAAGTCAAGGAAAAGCTTTCTGAACTGGTAGAAATCCAGCGGGACAAAAAACGTGTCAACACAAGAGAATATGTTTCCGGCGATGCAGAACCGGATCAGGATGATTACATGTAAGAAGAGATTGCATGGATGACAGTCCCCGCCGGCTTTGCCTGATTTCTGATTATGCCTTGTAATCTGCCTGCTTATCTGCTATAATAATTCTTGTTATGCGGATGTGGCGGAATTGGCAGACGCGCTAGATTTAGGTTCTAGTGGGCAACCCCCGTGCAGGTTCAAGTCCTGTCATCCGCATGAAAAAAGACCCTCATGGGTCTTTTTTTCATGCGGATGGAGACATTGAACCTGGGTTCAATGTCTCCGCTTCGCTCCGGTCCGCGCATAACAGACATCCACCGGATGTCTTGCGCCCTGTCATCCGCACGATAGCTAAGAGAAGTGCATAGCGGGATGGCCGTGGGACAAGTGACCCGGAGGGGCGCTTGTATGCACTTTTCATGCGGATATCAGCCACCAAATAACTTATGCATAAAATCTTCTCTTTCATCGAACATTTCTACAATGATTACTGCATCCTTTTCAACTCGATAAAAAATATAGTTATGACTGACATATTTGTGAATATTCAATTTGTTTCAATCAGATACCCCCAACTCCGCTTCCAGTTCATCCGCAGATATGGTTCTTTTCTCACGAATGGAGGTTTCTGCCTCATTTAATTTCGTCATTAATTGGTACAAGGACTTTTGCTTGTCAAGTTCATCTAATTCCTTCATATCAATGATGGCACACTGCCCATGTCCATTGCGTGTCAGATAAACTCCATTTCCATCTAAAAATACTTCCCATAATTCTCTTTACTGCTATTATACATGTTTATCATGATTAATTCAATCTATTCGCATGTAAATTTGCAGCACATCCTACATTTGTATTACCTTTGCCACATTTTTATCTGTCACCGTCACATTTCCACAGCTTATATTATTCACCGAAATCTCATAGGTTCCCGGCGTACTTACAATCAAACTGATCTCTCCTCTGAAGTTAGTAAAACATTCATAATTGACCGGTGAAGTTTCAGGGCCTGAAATCGTAACATTTACAAAAGATTTACCCTCTCCGGTGCTGTCCTGAAGCGTTATCTGAAGCAAATACCCGGAAATCACAAAATCCTGTTCCGTTGTTTCACTGTTGATTGTAACAGTACCAACTTTTGTCCTGTCATCACTGCCATTCAGCGGAATCACGGTCACATCATAAGTTCCATACGCAGTAATATTAGGTATTTTATAAGAACCATCCTGCGTTATATTTCCCTCAAAAGATATGTCTTTGTTTTCCAGATAAATCCCCCAAGGGGTATTTGCATCAAAGGAACTGCCATTTTCCCATGTAATCTTTCCGGACAGACTGCCGACGGTTAAATCATAGTTCTTTTCCAGTGCCATATCGGTTACTGTTATATTTTCATAAGCCAGCCTTCTTTCCAAATTCCGTACGGAACACCTATATTTACCAGTCGGTACATACACCGCATATTTCCCATCCCGTACGGCACAGGTTATCATATTGGTGTAATCGCTGGCTTCACACAGTTCTATATATACATCTTCCGACGAATCTCCTCCATTGATCAGGCAGTTTCCACTGACTTTGTAAGTTCCTGTTTCGACCGATACCACATCATTCTCTTCCGTAACCGTAATGGTTTGTTGTTCTATGCCCATTATCCTGTCATATCTGGTAAGCTGATAGGATCCGGGAACCAGCGCTACATGTCCGGAGTAACCGGTCCCTCCCATATATACCTGACTGCTCTCTCCACCTGCAAATTGCGGTGTTAATGTCAAGTAATCGTCTTCCTCCAGTGGGATGATGTTATTTTCTGCATCCAGCAGTTTGATCTTTGTATATTTCAAAGGCATGGTTAAATCCTGTGTCACATCTGAACCATCGATCGTGACTTTACCAACACTGGTATCTCCGTAGAAGAACTCATATTCTCCATCCACAGCAGTCAGTTCGTAGTTTCCTGAACCCTCTCCGTCACCTTTCTCAATGTTCAAGGTTTTACATCTGCTTCCATTGCGTAAAACTGCGATTTCATAACCACTTGGACGATACACTTCTTTCGGGATTTCAACACCGGACAGATCCAGCAGTTTTCCCTTGCAGGAATGCATCACATAATCTTTCTTCATGTCCCCCAATGTTACTTCGATCGTATCAATGACCGTGTCTTCATCGAGCACCTCATAAGTTCCCGGGGTCAGATAAACAACATACTGCCCACAATCAAAATCAGAATTCTTTGTATCATCCGTATCGGTATTTCTAAAACAATATGACTTGGAAGCTTTTCCGGCAACTTTTCCCATATTCAGCGTAATATCATAGACTTTACTGGCCGTCACCTGCATCTTCTCTACCGGGTTCCAATCTGCATCGATTTCGTAATTTCCTTTTTTCAGATACACATAATACTTATTTTCATCGTCTACATCGCTCATGTAAAGAACACCGCTTTCTGGTTCTGACGCCATAAACCACACAGCCGGAAGATCCATGGACTGCGCATCGGTTCTCTTTATGCTGCCGGAAATTTTATAGACAGGAAGAGTCTCTTCATACTGCGTAATGTCCTTCTCCACCGTGAAAGTCTTTCCGTAATTAAACTGATACGAACCTTTCGGTACTTTTGTGGTAAAATTTCCCTCACTGTCCGTCTCAATGTACCGGTTCATAGGGTAACCATCTTCTACATCTTTTCTCTCCAGGTAAGCTTCTGCGTTGGCAATTGGCTGTCCATCTTCCGTCTTTAATTTTCCGGAAACCAAATATTCCTTCTGCTTCTCAACAAGCCAATATGACTGGGTGATTTCCTCCCCGTCCACTGTCATTACGATGTCGAATGTATAATAACCATGATCCTCCTTACTGTCGTAAAAAGGCTCTTCGTGCCAGACTACATTGCAGATCGCATTTTGATCACAGTAGGCATTGTTAAAGATCGTACGGTATATTTTCAACTCTTTTGACACATCTGTAAAAACATCCTTCAGGGTCTTGCCATTTCCTATGGTATCCTCATAAACAAAACCTACATAGCCATCTCCTATGGATTCACTGTATTTTACGGTCCCTTTCGTGGATGTAAAGGCATCTATGGTAAAATGGTCATCCACCTTCTTGTAGATGTTCACCCAATCCAGAACAATCAGCTGTTTTCCTCTTTCATAGGCTGCCGCCTGGATCGTGTACATTTCTCCTGAGATGCTCATCCCAACATTCAATATATCCAGTGTGATTTTTTCATCTTCATAGAGAACTGTTACTGTTTTCTCCTTTGCCTCACTGATCTCGTTTAAGTCCACATCTTTATCTTTGAAATAGTAATAAATAGGATATCCGTCATCACTGTCTTGATCTCGCAACATCCTTTCCAACTCATATTCTTTGCCGTCGGCTGTGAGTTTCAGCAGCGTGACTTCATTGGCAGATGTCCTGGTCGGCGAATCCACCATCCAGCGTCCCATTATCATTGTAACTTTCTCTGTGTATTCTTTTCCATCCAACGCAGCTGTTACACGGAATGTATAACTTCCTTTTCCTTTTGCATCTTTGGCATTCCACATAATATCCGAAATAGATTTTACCTCTGCTTTTTTTCCATAACAGTAAACGGTAAAATCACACTTTGTCACATCCGGCACTACCTCCTTCAGCGACTCTGCCTCATCCTGAAATACATAAATCTCATTATCACTTAAATAATAATTCTCAATTTCCTTCTCAAAAGAGACAGAACTGACAATGAATTCCTGATCTTCCGCATAAAGCCCCTGATAAGACTTTTCCGGTTTTACCGTTGGTTCCGGTGTCACATCCGGCGGGAGCATCGTTTTGTCCGGCACTTTCGTTGGCTGTAGTGTGGTACTTGGAAACACACTTGGAGACACGGTTGGTGCTGCCGTGGATCCTGCATTTCCCTGCGTGGTCTTTTTGTCACTGTTATTAGTAGCTTTTTTGCCGGACGGTGCTTTCTTTACCTTCACCTTGCAGACATACTTTTTCTTGCCGATCTTTGCCTGTACTTTGGCCGTTCCCGGCTTTTTACCTTTGATGGTAACACCGGTTTTCTTCTTTTTACTCAGTGTCACATTTTTCTTGCCGGAAATAACCGTCCATTTTACCTTCTTTTTGTTGTTTTTTAGTTTAAGCTTAACTGTCTTTCCTATCTTTACAGTCACTGTTTTTTTACTCAATTTCACCTTTTTCTTCTTGGCCGCCTGAGCACTCTGCGGAAACAGAGATAAAGCCAGTGTAAAGATAAGTAAAAGAGTAAGTGCTTTCTTTCCTTTCTTCATGTAAAAACCTCCTGGATATTTGTTTATGTCATTTTTTCGTATACTTTGATACTAAGTTGATTCATTATAACTACTTTTTTATAATAATTCAATACATAGGCAAAAATATGTTATATTTATTTTGTCAAATCTGCAAAATTGTATAATATTATGATGCATTTTTGCATAATTGTTGTGGTTTCCCATATAAAAAACCTTCAAACTGAGCGGTCTTATCCTGTATCAGTTTGAAGGTTTGCTTCGTTTTTGGAACACTCACGGAGATATTCTATTCCTTCTCTCCGATCACTCCGCCATTCTTTTTTGCCTCTTCCTGCATTTCCTTTTTCACTTGTTTAAATGTTTTTCCCGACACATCCACATCGGTTACCGTGACTTTGAGAGAATCATCATCCTCAAGCACATACTTTTTGTCTTTTTGCGCCTTTTTTTGCTCACTGGCATCTGTCTCTTTAATTGCATCTGTTTTTGCACTTGCCTTTGATATGTTGGCATCATCGTTATTTGTTCCCATAAAACTATGGGCAAAATATCCTCCTGTCAAAAACAGCAGTGCCATAACAACTATGGCGATATGTACTTTCTTGCTTTTAATTTTATTCATATTATCCCCCTTTTTTAGATGTAATACACCCGGTTTTCCTTCCGTTCCGGTGTCTTCGGATACTCACCGTCCACATATCCCAGCGCACAATGTCCAATCCCCTCATACTCATCTTCGATTCCCAGGGACTTCAAAAGGTTTTTGCCCCAGTCCGTCTCAAACTCTTCTTTAGCACGGTGGATCCAGCAGCTGCCTACACCAAGTTCATGGGCTGCCAGCATAAGATTTCCCATCACAAGACTGCCGTCATACACTCTGGTAGGCCAGTCTTTCTTAGCCAGCACAATGATCATAGCAGGTGCTCCGTAAAAAGGATCAAAGCCTTCTTCCCAGCCGCCGATCTCACAGTTTTTCGCTGCGATCTCGTCCCGCATCTTTGGATCTGTAACCTGGATCATAATGGTGTTCTGCTGTCCCCGTCCACTGGCTGCATACAGACCAGCCTCCAGAATCTGATCCAGAATTTCCTGTGGAACCGCATCTTTTTTGTATTTTCGGATACTCCTTCTTGTCTCCATTTTTTTCAGTACTTCACTCATTTTTATCCTTCCTCTCTTATTTTTATAGAGCTTTATTCTGCCACTACTTGATTTTTACCTTTGTTTTTACCTTTGTATAATCTCTCATCTACCAGATGGATCAATTCCTCTGTATCCCTGGTATCATGGGATGTAGCAAATCCCACTGTCATGCTGAGGGTAATGGTATATCCCTCCGTCCGAAGCAGTGCCTCACACAGTCGCTGACGCATTTCCTCTGCTCTTTTATATCCTTCCTGTGCCGTCAGTTCCAAAATAGCTAAAAATTCCTCGCCGCCCCAGCGGCATACGATCCCATCATCCGCCACACTTTTTATAATAGCATCTGCCACATAAATGAGACATCGGTCACCACATGTATGCCCATAAGTGTCATTGATCTTCTTAAAATCGTCCACATCGGCTAACATCACGCAAAAAATCTCACTGGTTTCCACGATTTTTTCAAAGTCCAGCTTGATATTGTGTCGGTTGCGTAGTCCGGTCAGGGCGTCATGATTGGCTAAGAAATGTAGTTCTTTCGTCTTTTTTTCCAGCAGCATATAAGAGGCCTTGATGGACCGGACGAAATACAGTGAAAAAAAGATCAAGCATACAGCCGACACGATCAGATTGAATCCACACATCCACATCATGATCACATCTGCCCCCTCTATCCGGTTGGCACTTCCCCCTGCCACACAGGACATCAACACAATAATCAGACCGGCTACCGACAGAATATTGGCGTGGCGGTAGCCTTCTCTTCCGTTTTTCGAAAAGCAGCACACATTATAAATAATCGGCGTCATCAGCAGCATATATAAAGAAAAACCATAGCCCCATCCTATGATGAGATTACACAAAACACAATGTATCAATATTTCTGAATAAATAGCCAAAAGCCACTGACTGATCTTCTTTGTCGTCTTAATCCTTGCAACGCCAAAGCAGTATAAAAGTACACTTAATATATTGACTGTCACCATGAACCATATTTGCATACAGGCAAAAAATCCCATCAGCAAAATATGAATGCACAAGCACATCTGCATCATGATCTGATAGAGATTTTGTTTCCTTCCTTTTGTCTCTATCTGCGTTTCTTTTTCCAGCATAACTGCCATCCCCCTGTTCGTTTCCGATGGATTCCTCTAAAATATTTTATGTACCCATCGTTTTTTCGTTCCCTAAGCCTTTTTTATTCCCGGCTGGCTCAAGATTCTTTTATTTTTTTGTTGACAACTGGTAAAACATTTGGTAAAATTTCGTTTTGTAAGGTTACTTACTGATGCTGTTATAGCTCAGGTGGTAGAGCGTCGCCTTGGTAAGGCGGAGGTCACGGGTTCGAGTCCCGTTAACAGCTTTTTATACAAACGAATTTAGTTTTTTCTTGATTCTTTGGAGTGCATTATCGATTGATTTTGCACTCTTTTTTAATATCTCAGCAATCTGCTGATAATCTTTTCCATCCATGTACAGCTCCACTACCCTTTTTTCAAAAGGACTTAACTGCTCTTCCATGGCACTTTCCAGATCCGTCACATTTTCTTTGTCGATGAGAATATCTTCCGGATTCATAAGTTCCTGCGGCTGCAATGTATCGCCTACCGTCTCCCGGCTGCTCTCATGAGACGAACCTGCCGGTGCGTAAATAGATACATAGGAATTCAGCGGCACATTTTTCAAACGGTTGGCACATTTGATCACATTGCACAGATGCCGTCCTACGCACACGCTGGCAAATCCGCCAAAACTGCTTTCTTTTGACGGATCATACTCCCGGAGTGCCTTAAACAAAGCAATCATCCCCTCCTGGATCAGATCATCGTTCTCTCCGCCGATCAGAAACAGGGCACGAGCCTTCTTCCGCACCAAAGGCTTGTATTTTTCCATGAGAAAATCTACAGCCTCCGGATTTCCCTCATGAGCCAGCATAACCAATTCTTCATCTCTCATCAATGTCATTTCCTGTAAATTCATTGGTTTTCCCTCTGTCTTACGACTTCAAATGCCAGCACACCGGCTGCCACAGAAGCGTTCAACGAATCAATGTCACCTTTCATCGGGATTGAAGCGATATAATCACAATGCTCTTTTACCAGGCGGCTGACACCATGGCCTTCATTTCCGATCACCAGTCCCAGAGAACCGGTAAGATTCTGGCGGTACATCACTTCTCCATCCATATCTGCACAGGCAAACCACATACCGCGCTGTTTAAGTTCCTCCATTGTATTCACAAGGTTTGTCACTTTTGCGACCGGAGTGTAGTGGATCGCACCTGCAGATGCCTTTACCACCGTGGCCGTCAGACCTACAGCCCTTCTCTTAGGGATGATCACACCATGGGCTCCTGCCAGATTGGCCGTTCGGATGATGGCACCCAGGTTGTGCGGGTCCTCGATTCCATCCAGAAGGAAAATAAAGGGATCTTCCCCTCTTTTTTCCGCCAAAGCAAACATATCCTCGATCTCACTGTAACGGAACGCAGAAATCGTGGCGATCACTCCCTGATGATGTCCGGTCTCACTCATCTGGTCCAGTCTTTCTTTCGGCACAAAATCTACCATGGTACCGGCTTTTTTTGCTTCACGCAGAATAGACATAACCGGACCGTCCTTACATCCTCTCTGCACAAACAAACGCTCGATCAACTGTTCCGCCCGAAAAGCCTCCAGCACGCCATGGCGTCCCTCTATGCGGTTTTCATTGTGATTTTCTTCTCTTTTACCGTAATCTTCATTTCCCATTTCCAACAACCTCCATTCCTGTTTTATCCATGGCAATCTGCAGCAGTTTCACTGCCCGTCCACTCTCGCCTTTCAAATATAAGTACCCAAATAACGCCTCCAATCCGGTAGCATTGCGATAGTCATGTATATCTGCATGTTTTGCCACAGAAGATGTCTTGGCATTGCGTCCGTGACGGTATGCCGCCATTTCATCCTCCGTCAGATCCTCTAGCATAGCCTGCACCAGCATAGACTGGGCCCCCGCATTGACAAAGCGGCTAGTTTCCTTATGCAGATTTTTTACCGGTCCGCCCACACGCTCAATGACCAGCGTACGCATCAGTATCTCAAACACTGCATCCCCCAGATATGCCAGTTTCAGCGGGGCATACTGCCGCAGGTCCACCTCTTTTACAGGAAAAGAGGCATGTATTTCCTCCAATAAATTCATGGATAATCTCCTTAGCTCCTTTTCAATATATATAAATTTTATTTTAACATTTTTGACAGGAGAGTGCAAGGAAGATTGTGGCGGGTGTAATTGGACTGTAAAATTTTGCACAGGGACGATGTTTTCTCGTTCGGAACCGCTTCCGCTCAGGGAGACACCGTAACGGATGCGTGAGGGCAAAATACGCCCTCTACGCACCGACGCTGTCTCAAAGTTCCGAACAATGAAAGCATCGTCCCTTTTTCTAAAATTCTTCAGCCAATTCCACAAGAATATTCATTCTTAGCTCGGAACTTTCATTATCACCTGTACACAAATTTCTTACTTCTACATCTTGAAAGATAGCCGTTTTTCATCTACAATTAGTTTCATTATATAACCCTGGGAGGTGTGCCTATGAATTCATTAAAATCTACGAAACAGATTATTTTATCTCATACGCTTACTTATTTTAACTTTTTGAATTTAGCGCTGGCGGGTCTGGTTATTTTGTCCGGCCAGTATAAAAATATGCTTTTTATGGGGGTGGTGATCGCCAACTCTCTGATTGGAATCGTACAGGAACTGCGGGTCAAAAAGGTCATTGATAGGCTTTCTGTCATCACTGCCACCAAAGCCCACAGGCGCACTGGAAACGGACTGGAAGAAATCCCAGTGGAAGAGATCCGGGTGGGGGACGAACTCTACTTTGCTTCCGGTGACCAGATCACAGCAGACTGCTCCGTTCTCTCTTCTGACGGACTGGAGATCAATGAATCCTTGCTTACCGGCGAATCCGTTCCGGTAGTCAAAAAGCCCGGAGACACTCTTTTATCCGGTACTTTTGTCACAGCCGGCTCCGGCTATGCCACGGCAAGACAGACAGGCTCCGATAACTACGCTTCCAAGCTGGTTGAAAAAGCCCGAACTAAGCGCCGTGCGACTTCCGAAATGCAAAATACAATCAACCGCATTATCCGCCTGGTAAGTTACGCCATCCTTCCTATCGGGATTGCCCTGTTCTGCATCCAGTATTATCGCTCTGGCAGCACCCTTTCTGCCGCCCTGGTGGGCACCGTAGCCGGTGTTCTTGGCATGATCCCGGAAGGACTGGTTCTTCTTACCAGCGTCTCTTTCATCCTCGGCGTGGGACGCCTGGCCCGGAAAAAAGCTCTGGTACAGGAGATGGAATCCATTGAGGCACTGGCCCGTGTCAATGTCCTCTGTCTGGACAAGACCGGCACCATCACAACCGGAAATCTCACCGTAGAAGAAGTTCTCCCCCTGACGCCTTACGCAGATGAATCCGTGGAAAATCTTCTGGGTGCCCTGGTGTATGCCTTTGATGAAACCAATGCCACCTCCCAGGCTCTCCGGCGTTATTTTGCCCCGAATCCTTCTTATCGGATCCTGGAAAAAATCCCCTTTAGTTCTGCCCGCAAATTCATGGGCGTGTCCATGGAAGATGCCGGCTGTTTTGTACTGGGTGCACCGGATTTTCTCAGTCATGATCTCACTCTCCTGCGCAAAACAGAAGACTATGGCGCCAAAGGATATCGTGTCCTTTTACTGGCATCCTGCGACGAACTGGCGTCTAACGCCCAAAACCTTACCGGGGTAAAGCCTTACGCCCTTCTTTTACTGTCCGATGAGATCAAAAGCGATGCCAAAGACACCTTCGCCTTCTTTGAATCCCAGGGAGTAGCCGTAAAAATACTTTCCGGCGATAACGCCGCTACTGCCTCCACCATCGGCCAGCGGGCCGGCATTCAGGGAGCCGAACACTATGTAGATGCCACCACTCTGCCGGACGATTACCACGAACTGGTGTCCGTGGTACCAAATTACACCGTCTTTGGCCGGGTATCACCAGAAAAAAAGAACGCCATTATAAAGGCGTTCCAGGAAAACGATAACATTGTAGGTATGGTAGGGGACGGTGTCAATGATGTTCTGGCTCTCAAAGATGCCGACTGCGGTATCGCCATGGCAAAAGGAGCAGATGCCGCCCGTCAGGCCGCCCACATTGTATTGATGGACTCCGAATTTTCTTCCATGAAAAATATTGTGAAAGAAGGCCGCACCATCATTGCCAACATCGAACGGGTCAGTGCCCTGTATCTTACAAAGACATTGTACTCCGTGCTGTTGTGTCTGCTCTTTACCTGTCTGGGCCGCAAATACCCATTCATTCCTATCCAGCTGACGCTGATCGGTGCTGTCGCCATTGGTATCCCAAGTTTTGTTCTGACACTGGAACAAAACAACAAAGTAACCACCGGCAGCTTTTCCAGACATGTTCTGCGCATCTCGCTGCCTGCTGCCGTTATCCTTACTGCCTCACTGCTGTGTGTGCAGTTTTTGTCCGGTCCTCTGGGATTATCCTCTGCCGCCAGGCAAACCTGCAACCTTTTGCTGGGCGGTATCGTCAGCCTGGGCGTGGTGCTGGTCGTCTGCCGTCCATTAAAAAAACGGCATCTTGTTTTGTTCGTCCTTTTATGCACCATCTTTGTTGCAGCCATTTTGATCATGCCTGAGTTTTTCGGTATCCTTCCGTTGAAGGCTCTTTTCAGGTAATATCATTAATATAACAAAGCAATGGTTCAAAGGTCTGATGACCGGTGTATCGCGCCATAATATATGGTTTTTTCTGCAAAACACGGTTTACGCCTTTCCCCTCCAGCTCGTCCAAAAAATAACTGTCATCCACTACCACATAAGGAGTATCAAGCCGCCTTACTATGGCCTCCAGTATTTCCTTGCCAAACTGGCGGCTGCACACCAGCTCCGTGATCTGGTGCTGGTTTTCCTCCCGGATCACATTAACTGTGGCCACAATACTTCCCTTTCTTTTTACTACATAAATCTCCCCCTCCAACGCCTTCAGTTCTTTATTGACAGCCTCCATATAAGGAAGACTGTGATGCATATAAATATCAAACTCTTCGTTTCGAAGCATCGCTTCCACAAAAAAACAAACATTTTCCTTTTCTTTTTGCTCCAGACGCCCCCAGTTCATAACCTGAAACTCCCTTACATCCCATTCTTCATCAGCTTCATAATAGGTTGTCTCCCGCCAATAAGTAGGAATAAATCCAAGACTGTCGTATACCGCCGGATTTTCCGGGCACAAAAACACCCAGTCAATGCCCCGCTCATGTTCCATTTCTATCGCCTGCTTCATCAGATGCGCCATGCGCCCCTGTCTCCGGTACTTTTCCTCTGTAGCCACGCCTACAATGTATTCCGCCGTCATTAGTTTTCCACGAAAACATATTTCATAAGGGGTAAAAAACATCATAGATGCCAGTTCCACCCCCTCATAGTCAGTATAAAGCCTGCTGGCCGGGGCCTTTTGGGCAAAATAATAATCCATATACTGTTTTGTGTCCCCGAAGGCACGGTGCCACAATGATTTTACTTCCTGCATCGTTTTTCATTCCTTTTACCGTAATAAACAGATTGCCTGGGCAGAAATTCCCTCTTCACTACCTGTAAATCCAAGCCCCTCTTCTGTGGTAGCTTTTACATTGATCTGATCTAACTCAATTCCCAGCGCCTCTTTAATATTTCTCCGCATTGTATCAATGTGAGGCCGCATTTTCGGACGCTGAGCGATAATCGTAGCATCAATATTTTCAATGCTGTATCCCGCTTCCCGGATCAACCTTCCTACATGTTCCAGTAGTTTCACACTGTCTGCGCCCTTATAAGCCGGGTCCGTATCCGGGAAATGCTTTCCAATGTCTCCCAGCGCCGCTGCTCCTAACAGTGCATCCATAATACTGTGGAGCAGAACATCCGCATCTGAATGTCCCAAAAGCCCCAGTTCATGGGGAATTTTCACACCTCCCAGGATCAAATCTCTGTTCGGTACTAATTTGTGTACATCGTATCCCATTCCAATTCTCATTATCCTTCCTCCTGTTCTTAATGTTACAAAAAAGACGCCCCACAATAAAGTGAGACGCCTAAATACTCAGTAGCGGGAACTGGATTCGAACCAGCGACACCACGGGTATGAACCGTGTGCTCTTGCCAACTGAGCTATCCCGCCATCTATAATGTCAAGAACAAGTCCTGACATATTATAATAAGCAATTCGAAAGGAATTACTTGAATGGGACCTACAGGGCTCGAACCTGTGACCCTCTGCTTGTAAGGCAGATGCTCTCCCAGCTGAGCTAAGATCCCATGTCCTAATCAAAGCGACTTCTTTATTATAGCAGAATATTTGAAATTGTCAACAACATTTTTTACTTTTTTTCATTTTTTTAGTTGACGCTGTATGACATTTCTTATACAATGAGAAAAGACGCTATTCATAACATCATTAAGGGAGATTAAAACATGCTTATAAAATATCTTATTATCTTTTTTGTTTCCATGGTTCCTATTGTTGAACTCCGTGGTGCCATTCCCATTGCAGTAGGCTGGGGATTAGATCTTCTGCCTTCCTACATCATCAGCGTGCTCGGTAATATGGTTCCCGTTCCGTTTATTTACCTGTTCGCCCGCAAGATCCTTGTATGGGGTGCTGACCAGCCTTATATTGGCAAGTTCTTCAACTGGTGCCTGGACAAAGGCGAGAGGGGCGGTCAGAAGCTGCAGGAAACCGCAGGCCGCGGCCTTTTTGTCGCTCTGCTTCTGTTCGTAGGTATTCCACTTCCCGGAACCGGAGCCTGGACCGGTATCCTGGCTGCCAGTTTTCTTGATATGAAATTCAAGCCGGCAGTCCTTGCCTGCATGGGCGGCGTGCTTTTGGCCGGCATCATCATGGGACTGATCAGTACCGGCGTATTCAGCGCCCTGGCTGCTCTGTTTTAACTTAATAACAAAGGATTGGCTGGTCATCTGCCGCACGGCGGATCTCCAGCTTTAATTTTCCCCCGTCAATCTCCATCCAGCCATAGGTAGGCTGATGGTCACTTTGTCGTGGTTTTGCTATACTTCCCGGATTCACCACGATCATGTCGCTGCTGCACTCCAAAAACGGCACATGAGTGTGGCCAAAGATCACCATATCCGCATCCATCTCTTTTGCCATGTATTTCAAGAGATCTACATTACCATGGTTCAGATATCTGTGTCCATGGCAGATAGCGATCTTTTTCCCACCAAAAGGAACACACAATTTCTCTGGCAGCATCCCCGTCCGGAACACATCACAGTTCCCCCGCACGATGCACACCTGTCCCGGTATGGCATTGCGCAGTCTGTCTTCTTCTCCCTCAATATCTCCCGCATGAAAAACCGCATCAATTCCTTTGTATCTTTCTATCACTTTCAACGCCTCATAAATATTTCCGTGAGAATCGCTGAAGATCAATGCCTGTTTCTTCATACAGTCCCTCTTTTCTTCAAAATCTCTACCATCTTGGCAATGGCAAGACCTCTGTGGCTGATCTTATTTTTCTCTTCCGGCTCCAGTTCTCCGGTGGTGCATCCTCTCTCCGGCAAATAAAAAATAGGATCGTAGCCAAATCCGTTTTCTCCTGCCGGCTCATGTGCCAGTCTGCCTTCGATCACTCCTTTTGCCGTGTCAACGGTGCCGTCCGGATAAGCACAGGCGATCACGCACACAAACCGCGCCCCCCTTTTTTCATCCGGCACACCCTCACAACGACGGATCAATTCCGCATTTTTAACGGAATATGGCGTGTCCTCTCCCATATAGCGGGCGGAATAAATTCCCGGTTCGCCATTCAAGGCGTCCACTTCAAAACCGGAATCGTCTGCCAGGACCATTTCCCCTGTCACTTCCATCACCGCTTTCGCCTTGATGACAGCATTTTCCTCAAAACTGGTGCCATTTTCCTCGATATCAATATCCACGCCAATATCTTTCATGGAAAGGATCTCGTACTCATCCCCCAGCATCTGCTTAAATTCATTTACTTTTCCCTGGTTTCCCGTTGCAAAAATCAATCGTGTCTTACTCATGTTCCCGTTCCTTTCTTCTAGGAGGTTTTTCTCCCATGTACTGATACAAATATGTTTTCAACATTCCATTATAAATTTTCCGGTTCTTGGTTGCTTTTTTTCGGTCGCCGCCTGCCGCAATAGCCTTTTGCGCCTCCTCGTATCCACTGAGAAGGAAAAAGGACCATGTATTGTTCTCAGACATAACCTGTCCTATCGTTTTGTACAAAGAAAACATTTCCTCTTTCGTGGACAAACGCTCGCCATAAGGCGGATTGCTGATTACAAATCCATATTTTTTCGGCGTACTGAAATTCTTTACATCTCTCTGCTGGAAATGTATATAAGAATCCACACCTGCCAATTCCGCATTGGCTCTGGCCATCCGGAGCACCTCTTCACTGATGTCATATCCCTGGATATGGATGTCCACATCCGTACGGATCCGCTCCTGGGCTTCCTCCACCGCCTCATACCAGTGTTTCTTCGGCACCAGATTGCTCCAGTTTTCTGCCACAAACTCCCTGTTCATACCCGGTGCCATATCCAGTGCGATCATGGCCGCCTCAATGGGGATCGTACCACTGCCGCAGAAAGGATCCACAAGCACCCGGTCCGGGCGCCATGGCGACAAAAGGATCATAGCCGCCGCCAGCGTCTCTGTAACCGGTGCCGGTGCTGTAAACTTACGGTATCCTCTTTTGTGGAGAGATTCTCCTGTGGTGTCAATACCTACCGTAACCACATCTTTTACAATGCTGATACGAAGCGCATAAGAGGCCCCGGTCTCTTCAAACCAGGAGCAATTATAGGTTTTCTTCATCCGCTCTACCATGGCTTTTTTCACAATACGCTGTATGTCCGACGGACTGAACAGCTTACTGCTGACAGAATTTGCCTTTGTCACCCAGAATTTGCCATCCTTCGGAATATATTCCTCCCAGGGAATGGCTTTGATATTCTCAAACAACTCATCAAATGTAGTCGCCTTAAACTGCGCCACCTTCAGCAAAATACGCTCTGTCGTACGCAAAAAAAGATTTGCACGGGCAATGGCCTCTGCATCCCCTTCAAACGTCACTTTCCCATTGTCCACATTAGTGATCTCATATCCCAGATCCAGGATCTCTCTCTTCAGCACCGCCTCCATGCCAAAATGACAGGGCGCGATCAGTTCAAATCGTCTCATAATTACCTCAACCTTCGTATTTTCTAGGATATATTATAAAATAGCCCCTTCCTATCCGTCAATGTCTTTTTGCTGCAGAGTTTCATACCCTCCTACCACCGTAGCTGCCTGCCAGCCGTCCGCCGCCAGCGTTCTGGCCGCCTCCATGCTCTGGTTTCCGTAATCGCAGTAAAGAATCACCCTTTTATACCCTCTCAGCTGCTTCATCCGTCCCTCCAGTTCTTCATAAGGGATATTCCAGGCCCCACGAATATGCCCCTTTTTATACTCTCCCGAATCTCTCAGATCTACGATCAACACGTCACTATAATAAATGTACTTTGAAACATCTTTCCAAGACATAAGTTTAGGTCGCATAGCAAAATCCTTTTTCTTTTATTCTATTCACAGATATAAAAAAAATCCCAGACCACCCGGGTCTGGGATAAGAATTTCTTTATTTGTCTCAGGCTTTACCAACGGATCCAAATAATTCCATTTTTTCTTTTACTGTTTTCTTGATAGCTTCTGCTCCCGGTGCCAGCAGTTTTCTTGGGTCAAAACCTTTGCCCTCCAAGTCTTTGCCTGCTTCGATATAAGCACGGGTTGCTTCCTGGAATGCCAGCTGGCACTCTGTATTTACATTGATCTTGGAAACGCCCAAAGTGATGGCCTTTTTGATCATATCTGCCGGGATTCCGGTACCACCATGGAGAACCAGCGGCATCTCGCCAGTTTCTTTCTGGATGGCATCCAGTGTTTCAAAACTAAGTCCTGCCCAATTTGCCGGATACTTACCATGGATATTTCCAATGCCGGCTGCCAGCATCGTAACACCAAGATCGGCTACCATTTTACATTCTTTGGGATCTGCACACTCTCCGGCACCGATCACGCCATCTTCTTCACCACCGATGGCTCCAACTTCTGCCTCCAGGGAAATTCCCTTCTCCTTGCAGATGCCAACTAACTCTTTTGTCTTTTCTACATTTTCCTCGATCGGATAATGAGAACCATCAAACATAACAGATGAGAATCCCGCCTCAATACATGCTTTTGCTCCTTCATAGCTGCCATGGTCCAGGTGCAGTGCTACGGGAACTGTAATCTTTAACTCTTCCAGCATTCCGTTTACCATACCTACTACCGTCTTATAACCGCACATATACTTACCTGCTCCCTCGGACACACCAAGGATTACCGGTGATTTCAACTCCTGCGCGGTAAGAAGAATGGATTTTGTCCACTCCAGATTGTTGATATTAAACTGTCCCACTGCATAATGTCCTGCTTTTGCCTTCTTTAACATTTCTTCTGCTGATACTAACATATGAAAACCCTCCATTTTTCTTTATATTAAGAGTGACAGATACTGCCTCCCTTATAGTCTTTTCCTTCTCGTTCATTCTATGTAATAGAATAGCATAATTTGTCCGTAAAGTCAAAAAAACCCGACACAGCTTTCACTGTATCGGGTTATATAAAATTCGTAACTGGGCTAGCTGGATTTGAACCAGCGAATGTAGGAGTCAAAGTCCTATGCCTTACCCCTTGGCGATAGCCCATCATCCCTATAAGGGAGGGTGGGTAATGGGATTCGAACCCACGGCCTTCAGAGCCACAATCTGACGCGCTAACCAACTGCGCTATACCCACCATAGAGGATTGCCAGTATTCAATAAGGCACTTCCTACCAACGTGTCAGGAGGGATTCGAACCCCCGACCCACGGCTTAGAAGGCCGTTGCTCTATCCAACTGAGCTACTGACACGTAGCAACTAGTGTGTTGCGAGAACCATAACTGTTCTCAAGAGCGGGTGATGGGAATCGAACCCACGTATCTAGCTTGGAAGGCTAGTGTTCTACCATTGAACTACACCCGCAAGGGAAATATTTATAAAGAAAATGACTGTCTCAATAAACAGTCATCAGTCGGGGTGACAGGATTCGAACCTGCGGCCTCTTGATCCCAAATCAAGCGCTCTAGCCAAGCTGAGCCACACCCCGTTTCCGGGTATTTTGTAATACCGTTTGCATCTCTTATCCGTGACGCAAGACCTATTATATTACACAAGTATCATTCTGTCAACAATTTTTTTAAATTTTTACAAGATTCCTTTTTTCTCTTTTATTTTCCCATGTAAAAATCCTTCGGATGATTCTTTTCCCGTCGGGAACTCCACAGTTTTTCGACATTCCGGCCGCTTCTCTCCAAACACCGGCTCCGCCTTCCCCCCGGCAGCCGCCAATGCTCTCAGCCAATGTCCATTCTTTATTCTCTGAAAATCTTTGTCTGCCGCAGCAGATCAAACTCATCCTCCGGACTTTCTCATGGGCTTTATATAAAATCCCCATATTGTAATAAGTTGGTTTTCCCTGTGAGAATAAAATAAACCACTGCTCTTAGTTTAATACGAACCAGGAGCAGTGTCAACATTTTTATTAATTTTGTATAAAATATTAGATTATATTTTTCTTTTTTGTGAAAAATCACTAACCCAAAATCTCATCCAGTGCTTTCAGCATGGCATCCATCTGTTCATCTGTACCGATGGTGATGCGCAGATAATCTTTAATGCGCTCTCCATTAAAATGACGGACAAAGATCTTTTTATCCCGGAGTTTCTCAAACAGTTCTGTACCGGACACCCCTTCTTTTTTTGCAAAAAGGAAGTTAGCACGGGAATCCAGTACGGTAAACCCACGGCGTTCCAGTTCTTCTTTCACACGACTTCTGGTAGCCATGACCATCGCCAGTTTTTCCTGAAAATAATCCTCATCCTCCAGAGCGGCGGCACCAATCAGGATAGATGCTGCCGTCATAGTGTATGAATTAATAGACTCTTTCACATCTTTCATAGCCTGGATCAGCTTTTTATTTCCCATGGCAAAACCTATGCGCATACCTGCCAGAGCGCGGGATTTAGAATAAGTACGCACTACCAGCAGATTGTCGTAACGGTGGATAAGCGGCAGCACCGTCTCACCACCAAAATCTACATAAGCCTCATCAATGATCACCACTACATCTGGATTAGCTTTCACAATTTCTTCGATGGCATCTACTCCCAGCGCCAGGGAAGTAGGTGCATTTGGATTGGCGATCACGATACCGCCATTCTCTTTTTTATAGTCTTCGATCCGGATCTTGAAATTCTCATCCAACGCCGGACACTCATACGGGATCCGGTACACCTGAGCCCACACCGGATAAAAGGAATACGTAATATCCGGGAACAAAATCGGTTTCCCCGAGTTAAAAAAGGTCAAAAACGCCAGTGCCAGCACATCATCCGAGCCGACTCCCACAAACACCTGGCCTTCCTGCAGATTATAATAATGCTCCAGGCCATGCACCAGTTTTCCTGCCTCCGGATCCGGATACAGAGAAAAACGATCAATATCCATTTTTTCATGAATTGCATATACCGACGGTGCCGGTGGATATGGATTTTCATTGGTGTTTAATTTTATGATTCCCGTTCCCTGTGGCTGCTCACCAGGCACATACGGAACTACTTTTCTTACATTATCTGTCCACGATCTCATGTGTGTCCTCCCTGTTGAAATTTGTCTGTTTCAAGGTTACTCCATTCCTTTTATTCTGTCAATAACCGTTTACACTTCTTTCTGCCTGCAGGATGCCAAATCCCCATTCTGTGTTGGGATAAGGCACTCCCCGGGGCATAGCCCCTCTGATAAACACTTCCCTGACACCGATCCCGTTCAGACTTTCCTCTTCATAATTCTGCATAAAAAGTGCCGCCACCCCTGCCCCTATGGCTGTGGCCACGCTGGTTCCGGTCATGGTTCCGTAACGGTTTCCTTTTACCGGTCCGCTTATATTGACTCCCGGTGCCACAATCTCCGGCTTAATGATGCCAGTGGGTGTGAATCCCCTTCCACTGGGAGCATACAGGCTCTTTGACACCGGATCATAGGCAGATACCGCCGTTACATAAGTAGCCGTCCCTGCACTGTTTATAGTTGAATCCGGGTTAGAATCCAGAAAAATCACATCCTGTGGCAGGAAATTTTGTATCGGAAGCCAGGCGTGGAAATTAGGAGCATCAAAATCTGAATTCACGGTGATTTTCCAGATTCCCGGTGCCGCATCCACAAAACGCAGTACCACCACCTGTTCCCTGCTAAACTCCTGGGACTCCCCAAACAGGACCTCTACCGTTGATCTTTCGGCAGAAAACCGGAACGACCTCCTCTCCCCCTTCACCGCTTTGATCTCCTTATACATCTGTCCTCCGGGAGAAGTCAGGCCTATGGTCAGGCCTCCCGGGGTACGCCACCAGATCTGGCACATAAAACCGGGTATTTTTTCCTGGACACTAATGTCCATCATGTCATTTTTTCTGGCGATCCAATGATGGTGCCTTGTATTTCCCTCATTGCCGGCACAGACCATCATTGTCACACCGGTGACCCGGTTGTACCGTTCCATAAACGCCGACAAAGAAGTTCCCCCATCATGACTGCCCATATTTGTCCCCATACCAATGAAGATCACCACCGGACGATTTCTCCTCTCCGCCGTTTTCATCAAAAAAGCGATCCCTGCCAGAATGTCGTTTTCCTGGTAAACATGCACTCCCTCCGGCACACCGTAATAATCCCGGTATGCCTGTTTAGCCTCCTTGCATTTTACAACCGCCAGTTCCGCTAACGGCACCACCCCGGAAAAGTTTTTCTCCGGCATCTCGTTTCCGGCTGCCACTCCGGAAAGGAAAGTCCCATGCCCCACTTCATCCCGGGAAGGCACTGCCAAAAAAGGATCTTCCATAGTCAGTGCCAGGCTGAGATCCTCCTGCGTAAATTCTCTGCCATAGGGGAACTGCTCCGTCCCCTGCCCATCCTGTATGGTCTGATCCCACAACGCCACGATCCGGGAAGAACCATCGGCGTTGATAAAGGCCTCATGGGTAAAATCCACCCCGGTATCCACCAGTCCTATCATCACCCCCTGACCATACAGATCAAGATAAGGCTGCCGCCGCAGGGAAAAAACGCCGCTTTCCTCCAGTGCTACCTGGCTCATCAGGCCATACACATTGGGAACCGCCCCAAAACCATACTGCCAGATAGTATTGCTGTCTCTCTTCTCTTCCCTTTTGTATATAATCCCCTGAAAAGCATCCAGACGGACATAGCAATCCGGTTCATAGGTCTCCATCACATAATTATCTCCCCGGTAACTGCCTATTATATAGTCCAGCGTGTCCTCTGCGTAAACAAAATCACTACAAGCCATAAATGCTCCCAGTCTTTTTTCTTATTTTATGCGGCCGATTCATGAGATACTTCAAAATATTTCCTGCAAAACAAAAAATCTCTCCCGGAAGGCAAGGTAACGCTTTGCGTTAAAGCCCCCGGAAAAGATTTTTATTTCATTTTCTTTCTTCTTATTTTTTCTTCAATTTTGCCAAAAGATCCTCCACGGTCTGGATCCGGAAGTGATAATCCAGTTCTGTACACTCTACCAGCAGATTCATCCAGCCCTTTTTCAACTTCACTTTGTATTTCTTGGCCTGCACCAGCTCAGCATTGTCCCGCTCCAACCTGGTGGCTGCATCCATGGCTTTGTGCCCGATAAGCAGATAATACATCACTGCACCAATCTGGTAAATATCGGTCCAAGGTCCTTCGTTATTCTCGCCGTCTTCCTTGCTGATCTGCTCCGGTGCCGCAAAATCCGGCTGAAGCAAAGTAGCACTCATCATAGAAGTAGCACTGTCCTGATACTTGGCTGCCCCCATATTGGTCAGCATAACGCGGCCGTCGGTGGCTTTCACAATATTAGAAGGTGCAATATTACAATGGATGATCCTGTGGTCATGCAATTCCTGGATTCCCTCCAGCAATGGTTCCATAATCTCCATCAATTCATCGGTAGAGTACGGAACTTGCCCTCTATTTTCAAAAGCCTCTTCCACACTGGTTCCTACTACATATTCTGTCACCATATAATCTGTACCGTTTAAGGTAAAATAATCATATACAACCGGGAAATGATCCGAGTGTATAAACTGCGCTGTCATACGGCACTCTTTCATAAAACTTTCCCGGCCGCACTTAAAGGCATAAGCCTGTCTGGAACTTTTTACTGTCACTTTTCCATCTTCACCACGGACAGCCCATGCTTCCGGCAAAAACTCTTTGATCTTTACTATTCTCTGAAGCAGAACATCTTCGCACAGATAACTGATGGAAACTCTCTCAGATCCAAGAATCCCCAGTATCCGGTAATTCCGTCCTATCGTCATACCAGGCTGCATCGCCTGGGCCGGTCTCGATGTTCCCGCCTTAAACTGCACTGCCGCATTGGGATTTGTCTGGCTTATATGAATCTCGTGCACAAACTCTTTTCTCGTCATGGCGGTATCTTTAATGGACATAACCAGCGCCCAGCGTCCCTCAATACCCTTCAGTGCCATCACACGGATCTTACTCTCTGCTTTTTTCAGTTCAGTTCCCCATGCCAGATAAGTCAGCCCGGATTTCGGGCCTTGTTCCGGTACTACGATTACGCATGCAGTCCCCAAAAAGCGGTCATATGCCCGCCACATTGCGTAATCTTGTTTTTTCATATACAGTCTTCCCAATAAATAGCGTTTGGACAGCAGCTGACCGGTCTTCCAGCCTGCGCCGTCAACATCTACGATCCCTTCCTCATATTCACAGTAAGGACAAGCACTTGCCTCATCTCCGTGCTTTTTGGAAAAACATCCCTTACATATCTCTGTTACATCCACCGTGTCACCTTCTCCCGCATCTTGTCATTTTATATCCCATGTTCGTCAAAACTTACATACTATCATAGTACCACAAAACAGCCATCGCATCAATCCCTTTTACTGTTCTGTGCCTCTCATAATAATCTGTGGTGCCCCTTTTCCTTCTATATAGTCTTTTGTTATAACAACCTTGCCGATCATCTCGTCTTTCGGGATCTCATACATGATATCCATCATAAATTCCTCAATGATGGAACGTAGTGCTCTGGCACCGGTCTTTTTCGCTGCTGCTTTTTTCGCTACGGCGCGCAGTGCCTCTTCTTCAAACTCAAGATCCACTTCATCCATGCGGAACAGCTTCTGATACTGTTTTACAATGGCATTTCTTGGCTCGGTAAGCACTTTGACCAGCAGATCCTCGTCCATAGCCTCCAGAGAAAATACAATGGGCAATCTTCCGATAAACTCCGGTATAAGGCCGTATTCCCGGATATCTTCCGTCTCGACTTTTGCAAAAATATTTTTGTCGTCGTCATATTTATCCCGAAGATCGGAGCCAAATCCCATGGTGCCCTGCTTGGTCAGTCTTTTCTTGATAATGTCTTCCAGACCCGGGAATGCACCTCCACATATAAATAATATGTGACTTGTGTTTACCGTAGTCATAGGAACCATAGCATTTTTATTGGTGGCACCTACCGGCACCTCTACATCGGCTCCCTCTAACAATTTCAACAATGCCTGCTGTACGGATTCACCGCTGACATCTCGCGTGGTGGCGTTCTGCTTTTTAGCAATCTTGTCAATCTCGTCGATATATACGATTCCTTTTTCTGCCAGTTCCACATCATTGTCTGCGTTGGCCAGAAGTTTGGAGATCACACTCTCTACATCGTCACCAATATAACCGGCCTCTGTCAGCGCGGTAGCATCTGTGATCGCCAACGGCACCTGCAGAAGATGCGCCAGTGTTTTTACCATAAAAGTCTTGCCGCTTCCGGTGGGGCCCAGCAAAAGCATATTGGATTTTTCAATCTGAACGTCCGGATCGGTCTCCTGCTCTTCTGCCAGCACGCGCTTATAATGATTATATACGCCTACTGCCAGGATCTTCTTGGCCCGCTCCTGTCCCATGACATACTCATCCAGATTCCCCTTGATAACATGAGGTGCCGGAAGTCTGTTGATATCCAGCGCAGGTGTTTCTTTTTTCTTCTTTTTCTTTGTCTTCACTTTGTGTTTTTCCTGGAACTCATCCGGAGCTTCCATGCCCATGCTTCCCAGATTGATAATATCCATCCCCGGAAACATCGGTGTACCCTGCATACCGATCTGGTCAAAGGTCTTCTGCATACAGTCGGAACAGATGGTGATGTTGTTAGGGATCGTGATCATTTTATCTACCTTGCTCTCCGGCCGGTGGCACAGATAGCAGATTTTTTCATATCCATCTTTGTTTGTATCTTCGTCTGTCTTTTGAATTTCGTCACTCATATTTCTCTCCATCCCGGAATCTGCTTCGGATCCCGTTCCAAATTTCATACTTGATAAATCTACAATATCCCACCGTACAAAAATACGGTGGGATATACATTATACACGATTCTTCTCTATCAGTAAATACCTCCGCTCCAAGGAACTATCTGAGAATCATTTTCATCACTCTGTCCGCCTGAGTAAGGATTCATGCCGCCCTGCTGGTCTTGCTGCTGATCCTGCTGGCTACTGTCGTTGCCTGCATCACTACTGTCTTCCAGACCATTCAAGGTATCTTTACTCTTCAGGGTTACATTGATTTCTTTTTCTTTGTATTCACCATCATTGCTTCGTTTTACAGTAACAGTAATGGTTGTGCCTACTTTTGTATTATTTACAATTTCCTGAACTTCATCAATGGATTTTACACTCTGGCTGCCGATCTTTGTGATGACATCGCCTTCTTTGATGCCTGCCTTATAAGCGGCTCCTGTATCGGAAATACTGGCTACATATACACCAACCGGAATACCATATGCTTTGCTGACATCTTCTGTAATGGTTCTTCCTGTGATACCAAGATATCCTTTCTCTGTATCTTTCAAGACCTGGCGGTCCATCAGATCATTGATAACGGAAACTGCTGAACTCATCGGAATGGCATATCCCATACCTTCTACATTGTTGTTTCCATAGGAAAAATATTTACTGGAGTTGATACCGATCACATTTCCGTTGGTGTCGATCAATGCTCCACCGCTGTTACCCGGATTGATGGCTGCGTCGGTCTGCATCAGAACCTGTGTTGTCTTTTTGCCGGTAGAACTATCCTGTGCGGACACTTCACGGTCTTTGGCACTGACATATCCTACGGTTACCGACTGTCCGTATCCCAATGCATTACCGATGGCAATAACCATCTGTCCTACTTTTACATCATCGGAGCTTCCCAAAGATGCTACTTTGATGCTCTTTTTCGTAGAATCTTTCAACTTGCTCATGGAAACGGTCAGCACAGCCAGGTCGTTGGACTCGCTGGTTCCTTTTACGGTAGCCTCTACGCTTTCGCCATCGTTAAACTGTACGGTAATGTCGTCCGCATCTGCTACCACATGATTGTTGGTCACAATAAGAAGCTGATCATTATCCTGCTTCACAATAAATCCGGATCCTGCTCCCTGAGAGGAATAAGACTGTCCAAAATAGGATGTCTGTGTGGATTTCTCCGTAATGGCTACGATAGCCGGCATAACATTTTCCACAATACCGGATACATCCGATACTCCTGCGGCGCCTCCGGATACGGTAGTTACCTGTACCGGATTGCTGGTGGTACTACCTACCTGCGTATCACTGGAATTTTTTCCGCGGATCACATTAAAAATAGAATTAAGTCCAAAGAAACAAACGGCTGCTATCAAACCAAAGACTGCTCCATAGGCTACCATCTTAGGGAAGTTTGAGTCACCTTTGTGTTCTTTCTTTTTTTTGTCCCCTTCCGGCTTTACATTCTGAAAACGATATGTGTTGTCGCCGGATGGCATCGCCTGCGGCTGGGACCATGCCTGTCCCGGGTCTGTCTGGGACTGCTGTGTGTTCGTCTGTCCTGTGGTCTGGGATTGTGCCCCCTGCTGCCATACCGTCTGATCTGCCTGACCGGACGCATCCTGCTGGCTTCCAGCGGCTGCACTGTTATTGTTAAGAACAAATCCTGTTTCCTGATTTACATTATTATTTTCATCCATTCGAATACACCCTTTCGTCATATGTTATGCATCATTATATCCTGTAATTGTGTTAAGATTGTGAAAAAAAATTTATTGTGCAAAATTGAGAAATAGTATATACTTTTCATGTTATATTGCATTTTTGTTACTAAATTGTTACCATAATTATTGATACACTGATAATACACAGAAGGGCGGTTATTGTTTTGATTAAGGGAAATCAAAAACTTCTTAATATATTTCGTATTCTTATTGACACAGCGATCATAATCTTTTCATTTGTCATTGCGTACTATCTGCGCTTTGATGAACAGCACAGCATTTTGATCCTCCTTGGATGGATCAATGCACCGATTGGTATCTACGGAAGCCTGGGTTCTTATTCCCAGATGTTATTTATGCTGATTCCTTGTTATCTGGCTTCCTATTATTTCTTTCACCTGTACGATCCGGCCAGAGTAAAGAGCCGCCGGTTTGAATTCTGGGGCATTATCAAGGCCAATGTAGTGGGTATTCTATACTGCGTAGCCTTCCTTTACTTTTTGAACCAGAGAGCTTATGCACGATTGTTTATCGCTATTTTTGTTACTATGAATTTCATTCTGGAGCTTCTGTTCCGTCTGTTGACTACTACATTGCTGAGACGGATCCGCAAGAAGGGAATGAATCAGAAACATGTACTTCTGGTAGGGTACAGTCGTGCCGCCGAAGGATATATCGACAGGCTGTTAGCTCATCCGGAGTGGGGCTATTACGTTCACGGGATCCTGGACAACCACAAACCCATCGGCCACTGCTACCGGGACATTCCTGTGGTAGGACGCATTGACGATCTGGAAAAAGTACTGGCCGAAAATGATTTTGACGAAATTGCCATTACCCTTTCCATCAACCACTACGACCATCTGGAAGAAATTGTTGCTACAACGGAAAAATCCGGTGTCCACACCAAGTTTATCCCGGATTATAACAATATTATCCCTACCAGACCTTATACCGAAGATCTGGACGGTCTGCCAGTGATCCATGTTCGCAAGATTCCTCTTGCCAACTCTTTTAACAGTTTTATCAAGCGCGTCATCGATATTATCGGTTCCCTGGGATTGATCCTTTTGTTCTCCATCCCGATGCTGGTGGTTGCCATTATCATCAAAACCACTTCTAAGGGACCACTGATCTTCAAGCAGGAGCGTGTGGGACTCCACAATAAACCATTTAAAATGTACAAGTTCCGTTCCATGGAAGTGCAAGATTCATCCAAGGAGAAACAGGCCTGGACGGTCCAGAATGACCCTCGTGTCACACCGATCGGAAAGTTCATACGAAAGACCAGTCTGGACGAGCTTCCGCAGTTTTTCAATGTTCTCAAAGGAGATATGAGCCTGGTTGGTCCAAGACCGGAGCGGCCATTCTGGGTAGAGAAGTTTAAAGAAGAGATTCCCCGTTATATGATCAAACACCAGGTCAAACCGGGTATCACCGGATGGGCGCAGGTCAACGGTTACCGAGGTGATACCTCCATCCGCATGCGAATTGACTGCGATCTGTATTATATCGAAAACTGGTCGCTTGGACTGGATTTTAAGATTCTTTTTTCTACGATCTTTAAGGGGTTTGTAAACAAGAATGCTTACTAGAAAAAGGATGCAAAACTGACATAATTTTAAAATAACAAAAAGTTCATTCCTCTCGAGACAGGGTAACGCTTCGCGTTAAAGTCTCTCGTGAAATGAACTTTTTTTAATTAAAACGGTCCGTCCCTGCATCTTTTTCTATCTATACAGCACACATAGTTTCCTGAGTAAGCATAGATTATTTGTACAGGTTCGTCTGTATTAATTGATCTTCTTGGTCTTTTTCTTTGTTTTTATGTTGTATGTGTAGAGTACATTTTTACCGTTTTGGGTGGTGTATACGGTTATTTTGTTATTTTCTACTCCGGTCATCAGTGACTGGGCGTATTTACCGGTTGCTTTTACCGTAAAAAGTTTCTTTGCATGGCTTCCGTTCAGGTTACAGCGGTAAACAGCTACGGTTTTCTGGGATATGCTGTTATACTTTCCATAATAAGCGTATTTGCCGTAGATGGTAGTTCCGAAAATATATTTTCCCAGGGTTTTCACCTTACGAATGGAATTTTTATTTACTTTCCACACGGATACGGCATAGGCACCTGTGTCGGATGGTTTGCAGTTGTTGGCATAAACATAATCGGATGTTCCTGCACAGCGGTTAAACTTTTTGGAATTTTCATAATTACTCGTTTTCTCCTCTCAGTTCATCGGCTATTTCATGAACGATCTCCCGAATGGTACGGCCTTCACAGTCTATCACCACATCTGCATATTTTTCATACAACGGTCTCCGTTCTTCATAAAGATCCTTCAGGGTCTGTCCCTCTTTCATCGACACACCTCTCTCATGAAGATCTCCCAGCCTTTCTTTCAGGACTTCGTAAGGGATCCGAAGATACAGCACGATGCCAATGGACTTCAGGTGATCCATGGCTTCTGCTCCATACACGGCACTGCCTCCGGTGGCGATCACGGCCCGGTCCATCTCAATGGATGCGTTGACCCGGTTCTCAATGGCATTAAACCCATCGATGCCATCCTGTTCCAAAATCTCATGCAGCAACCGGTTTTCGCTTTCCTGGATCAAAAGATCCGAATCCACAAAACGATACCCTAGGCGTTTGGCAAGGACAACTCCAATGGTGCTTTTGCCCGCTCCCGGCATTCCGATCAGAATTATGTTCATGAATGTTCCTCCTCATTTCAATACGTGTTGTACCATATGATTATACCATCTGAGTATAAGAGTGTGTCAAGGTGTTGATTTTTTTGTTTCCGCTTTTTACAGACCTCCTTATGTTTTGTGGGCGCTTCCGCTACAACAAATCACGCAGGGGTATCGACATGCCCAGTACGCATGTCAGATACCCGCGGCTTTGTACCCACTCCACATAAGGAGGTCTGTAAAAAGCTGCCATTCAAAAAAATCAACACTTCCCCACGCTTATAAAAAGTAGCAAAAAGTGACAGGCTTATATCAAGAAATTATTAGCTTTCTTTTATTATTCCAGTCATCCAACAGAAAAGTCTTGTAACGAGTGGGTTTTAAGTGCGTCGGTATGAGATGCCTGTATATGCGTCAGCATAGGCATCCATACCGCTACGCACTTAACTAGCGAAAGCACCCATGAGGTGCAAACTTTTCTGACTGGATGACGGAAACTTAAACAATGCCAATGATTCCTTGATGCCTCACATCAACTTTCCTTGCACTTTCTCTCCCTTTCCTTTATACTATACAAGTACATTTTACCTAAGGAGGTTTCTATGAAGATTACAAAACCGTCGGTGGAAATCATCGACATGAAAGACTATGATTCTATGATAAAAAAGATCGAGAAGATCGGTCGTGTCTGCTATAAAAGTGAAAATAATATCAAAGAGGGTTCCGCAGAGCGTTTTATCGCCGGTATCCTGAAGCGTGGCCACGAATCCGTGATCGAGCATGAGGATATTACCGTCCGCATGGTCTGTGACCGTGGTGTTACCCATGAAATCGTCCGCCACCGCATTGCCAGCTACAGCCAGGAAAGTACCCGCTACTGCAATTATTCCATCGACAAGTTCGGAAACGAGATTACAGTTATCGATCTCGCCAGTGGTTTTAAATATGATCTGAATGATCCGGCTGACCAGGCAAAATACAAGGTCTGGAACGAAGCCATGGAAGCGGCAGAAAAATATTATTTCCAGATGCTGGAACTGGGTGCTACCGCACAGGAAGCCCGCTCTCTTCTTCCTAACAGCCTGAAAACCGAGATCGTAATCACCATGAACCTGCGAAGCTGGCGCAACTTCTTCCGCCTGCGCTGTGATTCCCACGCACATCCTCAGATGCGGGAAATCGCCATCATGGCCTTCAAAGTATTCAAGGAAAAACTGCCTGTCTTCTTCTCCGACATGGAGTATGAATTCTAGGCCTATGAAATACAGAAAAATCGTGGACGGTCTTTTTATAGACCGTCCCAATCGTTTTATCGCCCATGTGGACATCCAGGGTATGACCGAGACCGTCCATGTTAAAAACACCGGCCGCTGCAAAGAACTTCTCATTCCCGGCTGTCCGGTGCGTCTGGAACTCTCCGACAATCCAAACCGCAAAACCAGATACGATCTGGTAACGGTGTGCAAAAAGGACTTTGGCTGGATCAACATAGACAGCCAGGCGCCCAACAAAGTGGTTAAAGAATGGCTGGAAACCCAGGATTACGACCGAATCCAGCCGGAATTTACCTACGGAGAGTCCCGCCTGGATTTTTACATGGAAAAGGGTGAGAAGAAATATCTGATGGAGGTAAAGGGATGTACTTTAGAAGTGGATGGCATCGGTTATTTCCCGGACGCTCCTACCGAACGAGGTGTAAAGCACCTCTATGAACTGATAAAAGCAAGAAAACAGGGTTATGAGTGTTTCCTTGCTTTTGTGATCCAGATGGAAGGGATCCAAGAGGTGCGCCCTAACACGAACATGCACCCTGCCTTTGGCAAAGCCCTTGAGGAAGCCCGCCGGGCCGGAGTAAAAATTTTGTATCTTCCCTGCCGGGTGGGGACTGATACTCTTACCATTGAAAAAGATAAAATCGTCCAGGCTTAGCCACGGGCTAATAAGGCAGTATTTAAGGAAATCATGACCACCAGCTAGGCTGGTGGTCATGATTTCCTCTGCGGCTATAAGACTGTGGTACTAGCCAGCTCTAAAGAGCCATTGAAGATTCACCATGCGCATAGGCGCATAGCTACCACAGGCAAGCCCTAAAGGGCTTTAATGCCTTGTTTACTGGTTCACCCGTAAACGGGTCTATGTACTCCATATTCCAGATCTTGTTGCATCTAATTTCTTGCATATTCTTCAATTTTTTTTTGCATTTTTGCCTACTGTATCAACATAATACCCTCTGCACCAGAAATATCTGTTTCCACACTTGTACTCCAAATTTGCATGTCTATCAAATATCATCAAAGAACTTTTTCTTTTCAAATACCCCATTATTTCTGACACACTGTATTTTGGTGGTATACTCACAAACATATGAACATGATCTAGCATACACTCCGCTGCTCTTAATTCAACGCTGTTTCTTTTGCACAATTCGCTTAATATATGACCTATATCTTCTCTTATTTGCTTATATATAATCCTCCTTCTAAACTTGGATGCAAAAATTTTCATGTCCATTTTGTGCACGATAAACTATTATTGTCCATTTGGACACCTCCTTGTTGTAATGATTTGGTTGGCGAACCTTATGTTCATTATAACATTGAGGTCTTTTACTTGAAGCTAAAGCTGTTTGGGAACACACTTGCATAGCAGGTGATTTATTTTTATTGCCAATACAAACAAAAAATCTCTGTTGAGATACAGAAAATTCCGTAAACCCAACAGGGATTTTTCTTAAATTCGCACAATCGACTTGCGCTTTGTATTTATCTAAAATTAAGGCAATAATTTTGGATTCATGCTTTTCGGGTACAATATATTTAGCACTTACTCGGAGGTAAATACAATGGAAGAACGAATTTTAACGGTAGATATTATTGATGATTTTAGAAAAAATTTAGAGTTACAAGAAAAAAGCACGGCGACAGTTGAAAAATATATTCGTGATGTGAAAGCGCTTTTGATTTATGTGCAAGGTAAGGCTGTCACAAAAGGAACCGTTATCGCTTATAAAAATCACTTACAGCAAAATTACGCCGTTCGCAGTGTGAACTCAATGCTTGCAAGCATCAACAGTTTGTTTGCATTTTTGAATTGGTTTGATTTGAGAGTTAAATCACTAAAACTGCAACAGCAAGTATTCTGTTCTGAGGAAAGAGAACTAACAAGGGGAGAATATAAGCGGCTGTGTCAAGCGGCGAAGCAAAAGAAAAATGAACGATTGAATTTAATTATTCAAACGATATGTGCCACGGGTATTCGTGTCAGTGAGTTGCAATATATTACGGTCGAGGCGGCAAAGTGTGGCGAGTCAACTGTAAACTGCAAGGCAAAAACACGCTCAGTTTTTATTGTAAAAGAACTAAAACAAAAATTGCTCCACTACGCAGCAGCGCAAGGAATTAAAAACGGTATGATTTTTTTAACGAAAAACGGCAAGCCGGTAAACCGAACGAATATTTGGCGAGAGATGAAAGCCTTGTGCATAGATGCAAATGTCAATCCACAAAAAGTGTTTCCGCATAATCTTCGACACTTATTTGCACGCACATTTTACGGCATTGATAGGGATATTGCAAAACTTGCAGATATTCTTGGTCACAGCAGTATCAACACAACCAGAATTTATATCATTTCCACCGGTACGGAGCACCGCCGCCGTATGGAAAATATGCATTTGATAATTTAACCTAAAAACAAAAAATCCGCCCAAATCAACGGCGAATGACATAATCGATATTATGTTGTAATACATACTTAATTTTCCATTTGATTATATCATATTTCATGTTTATTTACAATGCTACATATATTGCACGGTACGAAATGTACCAATATTGTCACTTGAAACAAACACGAATAGGCCTTTTCAAGTTTTTTCTTGACAAGGCTTAGTTCGTTATACTCATTTTCAGTTTTGAGCACCTGCATTTGATTGTAGTTGCCTTTTTATTTTGTCTAATAGCAGTTTCAAATACAACATAATATCGATTATGTTGTAAAGTAAAGGAGTTTGATTATGAGCTTTTACAATGTGGTTTTAGATGTGCTAAAACAGGATGAGCGCTTTTTTACCGATAACGGACAATTGCTTCGCAATGCTGTATATGAAGCGGCAATGCAGATGGACGCAAGGTTGATTAAATCATTGTATGATAATGCGGAAACAAAAAGACACTTTTTTACTGATATTGACGGTATTGCCGTTTTTGATAAGATCGAGTTCGGATGGGTAATAAATAACCGTGAATTTTTGCCGGATTCCTATACTCGTTATAAAAATAAAATCGGGCTTGTAAATAACAATGGTGAGTACATTTCAACATCAAATGATGTAGAACTTGTTTTCCCATACAAAGATTGTGTGTTAGAGGGCGGACAGACAACAGAGGATCAAAAGCGCAGTGAGATTTTCTATAATGAAACACTTGCGCCTGATGAAGTGGACAGACTCCTCTATCCAAAAGTATTTACAAACGCTAAAAGATATACCACCAACGGCGTAAAAAATATTCGTGAATTTTTAGATAATGATAACTTGATTATCAAGGCTAATAATTTATTAGCTCTATCTACTTTAAGAAATAAATACGCAAATATGGTCGATTGTATCTATATTGATCCCCCATATTATTTTGACAAAAATAAACCATCAGATGCTTTCAAATACAATTCAAACTTCAAGCTGTCGACTTGGTTAGTGTTTATGAAAGACAGATTAAAAATTGCCAAAGAACTTTTAAAAGAAAACGGTGTAATATTCTGTCATATAGGTGAAGATGGCGTTCACTATCTTAAAATGTTAATGGAAGAAGTTTTCGATTCTAAAAACTTTGTAGAAACTTTCGTTTGGAAAAATACCGACAATCCAGATTCGCTATCAAAAAAAACTCGTTCTTCTGTTGAATATATTATTTGCTTTGAAAAAAGAAAAGATTTATCAAGAGAATATGTAGGTAAAGAAACCGAAAATGGCGATGCTCCTTTGCTGAACTCTGGTAATAATATTCATAATTTAACATTCCCAAAAAGTTCAATTCGTTTTAATATTCACGATGGATTTTATGATTGCTCAAAACCGGATAAAGTTGAGATTTTAACCCCTTTTAATATAGTTAATGGAACAAATGATAGAGAAGTTGTCTTAAGAGGTGAATTCAAGTGGGGTCAACCAATGCTTGATGAGGAAGTTTCTAAAGGAACTTATTTTCTTGTTAAAACCGATAAGTTTTCGGTTCGTTTTCAAAGAGCAAGGACAACTTATATGGCCCCCGAAAAATTCATTGATAATGAATACCTTTCAAAAGCAATAGGTGTAGGGACCAACGAAGATGCCAATTCACATCTTAAAAAAATGGGGATTGATTTTTCGTATTCAAAACCAGAAAGCGTTATTGCTTTTTTGCTGAAAGCAGTAACAAAAGAAAACGATCTTGTTCTTGATTTTTATTTAGGTTCGGGAGCAACTTGTGCAGTTGCACACAAAATGGGAAGAAGATATATTGGCATTGATCAAATGGACTATATTGAAACGATTGCCGTTGAACGAATGAAAAAGGTTATAGACGGGGAACAAGGTGGTATTTCCAAAGATGTAAATTGGCAAGGCGGAGGTTCTTTTGTTTATTGTGAACTTGCTAAACTAAATCAAAATTTTGTCGACGAAATTGAAAAAGCAATAACAGATGAAGAATTGACAAAACTCTATGCCGATATACTTGAAACCGGCTTTATCAGTTACAGGGTTAACCCAACAGATATTGATACAAATTCAGAGGATTTTATTAAATTGTCTATTGATGACAAAAAGAAACTTCTTATGGAGTTACTTGATAAAAATCAACTCTATGTTAATTACTGTGATATCGATGATGAAACATACGGAATTTCAGAAGAAGACAAAGCCTTTACAAAAAGTTTTTACGAGGAGGTGTAAAATGCTGTTCCTTTATGAAAAGATAGACACATTGCATGAAGTGGGTGTATCTAAACAGGTACCGAAATATATAGCTGAAAACTTAAATCCGAATTTTGAATTGCGCCCATATCAGGAAGTAGCTTTTGAAAATTTTATTACATATTTTGAAAGCGACAAACTGTGCCAAAAGCCGACACAAACACTCTTCCATATGGCAACAGGTTCCGGCAAAACACTTATTATGGCGGGACTAATACTGTACTTGTACAAGCATGGATACCGTAATTTTTTGTTTTTTGTTAATCTCTCAAATATTGTTCAAAAAACAAAAGAAAACTTTTTGAACAACGGCTCAAATAAATATCTTTTTTCGGAAGAAATTACTATTGACGGTGAAAAAGTACCGATTAAGGAAGTTACAAATTTTCAGTATTGCGATAATAATGCCGTCAATATCTGTTTTACAACCACGCAGGGACTTCATTCTGATATGTGGGGAGTAAAAGAAAATGCGCTTTCAATTGATGATTTTGAAAGTCAAAAAGTTGTGCTCATTTCCGATGAAGCACATCATTTGAATGCCGATACAAAAAAGATGAGCAAAGATGAAGAAGCCAGTTACAAAAGCTGGGAATATACAGTTCGTCATATTTTTAATTCCAATCGAGGTAATGTGCTGCTTGAGTTCACTGCAACCTGCGACATTAAAAATCCTTTAATAAGGGCAGAATACGAAAATAAAATAGTTTTTGATTATCCGCTTTATAAATTCCGTACAGACAGGTATTCAAAAGAAATTAAAACATTGCGTTCCGATTTAGGAGTTGAAGATAGGGCATTACAAGCATTGATATTGAGTCAGTATCGCTATAAGATATTTCAGGATTATCGCCAAAATTTAAAACCCGTTGTTTTCTTTCAATCAAGACTTGTAAAAGAAAACGCCACAAATATGAACACAATAATAAATATGGTACAAAATCTTACGGGTGATAAAATTAAAGATTTTTTTGAGCAATCATCATGCGAGATTATTGCCAGGGCAAATGACTATTTTATAAAAAACAAAATATCATATGATGAATTGGCAAGTGAATTAAAAGATGATTTTTCAGAGAATCATTGTATTTCGGCGAACGATAATAAAGATATTGAAAATAAGCAAATACTGCTTAACTCACTTGAAGATAAGTCCAATCCGTACCGTGCTGTTTTTGCTGTGGATAAGCTAAATGAAGGATGGGATGTCCTCAACTTATTTGATATTGTCCGCTTATATGAAACCCGTGACGGTAAAAATGGCATTCCCGGTAAAACAACGATGAAAGAAGCACAACTTATCGGTCGTGGTGCTCGTTATTGTCCCTTTAAAATCACAGAAGAACAGGAAAAATATCAGCGTAAATATGATAATGATATAGATAATCCTCTTCGAATTGATTTGCTTTTCCTTTCCTTTTATTCGCAGCTGTATTTTTAATCCAAACCCAGCATTTTTTTCAGTTCCTGCAGTTCCTTCGCTGCCTCCGCATCCAGTTTCATAATTTCATCCATGACCTCTGATGTTGGTGGATATTCCACTGGGATATATTCGATCTCCTTGTACTTGTTGATTGAAAGATCATAGGCATTGTCCACGATCTCCTGCTTTGGCACAAGGAACGATTTTTCGGTTCTTTTCCGCTCTTTTTCGTCTTCTCTGTGGCGGAAGCTGTTCAGTATATCCGGAATATCATTTTCTTCCATCGGCGTCCGCTTATCGTCCAGGCTGTATCCATCTGCCTGCATATCATAAAACCACACGTCATCGGTTCCACCATAGTTAGTCTTGGTAAATACCAGTACCGCCGTAGACACCCCGGCGTATGGCTTGAACACTCCGGACGGCATCGAGATCACCGCCTCCAGTTTCTGATTTTCCACCAGTTCCTTACGGATGTCTTTATGTGCCTTGGACGCACCAAAAAGCACTCCATCCGGGACGATACAGGCACAGCGGCCGCCTACCTTTAACATCCGCACGAACAACGCCAGAAACAGCAGTTCCGTTTTCTTTGTCTTGCATTTTTTCAAAAGATCTGCCGATACGATCTCAGCATCCAGGCTGCCCTTAAAAGGTGGATTGGCCAGAATCAGTGTGTACTTGTCCTGATCCGGGTTCTGGTCTGACAGACTATCCCGGTACTCGATCGTCGGGCTCTCCACTCCATGGGTCATCATATTCATGGCTCCGATACGGAGCATGGTGCGGTCCATGTCATATCCATAAAACATATGGTTCATGAAATGATCTTTTTTCTCCCTGTCAAAAAAGATCTCATTCTTTTTATTCTTATGCAGATATTCCCCGGATTCTACCAAAAATCCTGCCGTACCACAGCTTGGATCACAGATCATATCATCTGCCTTGGGATCCATCATCTCCACCATCATTTTTATAATATGGCGCGGGGTACGGAACTGGCCGTTTACCCCGGCTGTAGCCAGTTTGGACAAGAGGTACTCGTACACATCTCCTCTGGCATCTGTTTCCTTCAATTTTTCCATCTGTGCATAAAGCTCGTCCATGGCATCCACCACCTTGGACAACATTAACGGCGTAGGCAGTTTAAAAATAGCATCATCCATATATTTGGAATATGCACTTTCCTTGCTGTTGTGCAGATTCTTAATAAATGGAAAGACCATTTCCTGCACCACCGCATACATGCGCTCAGCCGGATAATCCCGAAAAACCGACCATTTTAACTGGGATCCTTCCACCACTCTGTCACCGATCTGCACTTCCCCGGCAAAAATACTGTTGTGCGGCAGTCCCAGCATGGCACTTTCCTTTGCTCTGGTATTGTCCGTCTCATCCAGATCATGGATAAACATAAGGTACGTCATCTGCTCAATCACATCCAACGGATTTGTCAGACCACCTGTCCAGAAAATCTCCCACAAACTGTCAATTTTGTTCTTTAATTCACCCGTTATCATATCTTGTACTCCTTCTATTCAGTTATCTATTTCCTCAAGTATATCATATACCCACATTTGACGCCATTCAAATACTGTGATATTTTTATTTATAACAATATCAGGAGGTTTTCTTATGAATGTAATGCCTGTAGATCAGTTGATTATAGAAGTAACTAAAATATGCAAAAAAAATGGCGTGAAACGACTGGACCTTTTTGGTTCTTTCGCCACAGGGACTGCCACTCCTACCAGCGACATTGACTTTGTTGTTTATGGATGTGATGACATTATGCAGTTGGAATACGATCTTTCCACCATTGACACCCTGCGCAAAATCGACATCTTTGACCACGATGAAATTCACAACAAATATTTATTGGAGGATATAGAAAAATATGGAAAACAAATTTATTAACCGCTACAACACCTTTTGCAAAAGTCTTCAAAATCTTGAAAAAAGTAAGACGGCTGATCCCAAAGCAGCATTTGTTTTGGAAGGAACCGTCTTGAATTTCAGTCTGACTTTCGATATTTCCTGGAAAGTCATGAAAGATATTTTAATTAAAAAACTTGGCATCCTGGATTTTGCCATTGGCTCACCACGGGAAACCCTTCAGCAGGCATTTACCAACAAACTCATTCAAGATGACCGCTGGCTGCAAATGCTTCGTCTGCGCAACCGGCTGGCTCATGATTACGACGGCAGTTACGCCGCTGCCAGCTTTTCAGAAATCATAGATGTATATTACCCTCTCTTTGTCCAGTTCAAAGAAGCAGCAGCCAAGTACTACCATTCCTGACTTTCCTACTTCTTCTCCACTTTTCCGCTCAGAAACTCATGGCTGTAGGTTCCTGTTTTCTGCTGTTCTTTATTTCTGGTTGCCAGGAGGATCCGGTTGCCGGTAACTACCGTTCCGATATACTCATCATCGTTGGATGGATCGTCATAATAAGTGAGAAGCTGTCCATCCTCTGTCATAACCTTCAGGCTCTTGCCCTGTTTTCTGTCATACTCACGATAGTATCCGGAGGCATCAAAATATGCGATCACATCGGAATTGCCATACATCACAGCGATACCAAAAGAATCTTCCATGATCTTTTTCGCTTTATCTGCCAGTTTTTCTTTCGTTCCATCGGCATTGATGGCTACACTCCAAAGAGTTGCTGTGTCATTTTTCTCCACCGAAATAAACACTTCCGTTGCACTGACATACAAAAGGAATTTCTCGCCGTCTTTTGGCAGTCCCAGACTTTCATAAGTGTATTCTGTCTTGCCGCCTCCGGTGGCTATGGCTACAATGCCCTCGTCACTGCCTTCCTTGCTGTTGCTTTCATAACGGCAGTTCTCACTGCAAAATGTGTACCGGCGGCACAGCTCTTTCCGGTCTGAATCCTTGGAATCTGATATCGCAGAAGCACTGACCGCACTGCCGGTGGCTGTATCCGCAGAGCCACTGGAATTTTTCTCGATCCAGTACTGCTGCATCTTCTTCATATTCTCGAAGAAATGGCCGCTCCACCGGTCAAACAGCAGGCGGATCTCCTTACTTTCCTCTGTCTTTCCGGTGGCTGTATCTTTGTATTTTGCCTTGGCCGTTATTACATAATATTCAATGTCGTCCCCTTCTTTTTCCGGTTTGCCATCTGCCCGCTGCAGATCCACAGCCTCTACAAACTCTGCTTTGTCTGTACCGGACTGGGTAAGATCCTTTTTGTGGTCCTCAAAGTACACTCTCACATTTTCTGTAGCCATCACCGTCATATAACGATAATATGGGTAAAACTGATGACCCAGAGTGAAGATAAGACACCCTGCCACCAATGTTCCCAGACGGATCAGCCACCGTGCTACTTTCCTTTCATGAAGCCATTTTTTGTCCACGGCCCAGAACCAGAATGGACATACCAGAATGGCCGCAATGACAAACGGCCAAAATGTATCCATCACGATAATGTACATGACTGCGTACAACATAACAATAAAACTATACAAACTAATCAGCGCACCTGCAATCTTAGATGCCAATGCTCCTAACTTCATCCCTTTGTTTCCTCCTGAATTTTTTCTCCAAAATAAGAATCCAGTATGTCACACACCTGACCTACCAGTTCGATACATGGTCTCTTCTTGTAGTACTCTTGGGTTCTCGGCTCCGGTGTCGTTCCCTCTGCATATTTAGGATGTACCTTGGACACATCTCCATCCAGTCCCAGAAGCTGGCCACAGATCAGGCTGCCGTTTTCCTCTTCAAACTGAGCCGCCAGTTTCTGCACCACATCATAGTTATTTTTCTTGGATTCCCGGTCAGACGGGTCAGCACTACCCGTCAGGGCACCTGCCACCATAAACATACCGGACACGGCACCGCACACCAGCCGCAGCCGTCCCATGCCGCCGCCAAAGGACTGCCCTGCTTTCATCAGTTCATCCTCCGGCATATCAAACAGATCGCTGTAAGCCCGCAGCACCGACTGGCTGCAGTTAAATCCCTGCTTAAAATAAGCCATTGCCTGCTCTCTTCTTGTCATATCAAACACTCTCCTTTATTGGTATCAGATCGTAAGATCCCGAATATGCTTTATCCCAACCAGTTTCACACCCTCCAGTGGAATGGTCCCGGCCTTTACAATGGCCTGGCGGTTGGCCTCCGGCAAAATAATCGTGGTATAACCGGTTTTCAGTGCCTCCTGCACCCGTCGTTCCGCCTGGGACACCGCCCGGACTTCTCCTACCAGGCCCACTTCTCCAAACAAAACCGTGTGGGCATCCAGACTCCGTCCGTAATGACTGGAGATCAAAGCTGCCACCAGCGCCAGGTCCAGTGCCGGTTCCACGATCCGCATGCCTCCTGCCACATTCACATAAGCATCACAGGTTCCCAGATGCAGTCCCATTCGTTTTTCCAGCACTGCCATCAAAAGGTTCACCCGGTTATAATCCGTTCCTACTGCCGTTCGCCTTGGCATAGGGAAACTGGTCTGGCACACCAGCGCCTGCACCTCGATCAAAAATGGTCTGCTGCCTTCCATGGTGCACACCACTACTGAACCGGCTTCATTCTCCAGCCGCCCCTGCATCAGATACTGGGATGGATTAGGGACTTCTACCAGCCCCTGGTTTCTCATTTCAAATACACCTACTTCGTTGGTGGAACCAAAACGGTTTTTTACCCCTCGGAGCATCCGGTACATAGCGGTTTTGTCCCCCTCAAAATACAGTACCGTGTCCACCATGTGCTCCAGCATCCTGGGACCGGCCACATTTCCTTCCTTGGTCACATGCCCCACGATAAAAATGGCAATATTTTTACTTTTGGCCAGATGCAGCAAAGTAGATGTGATCTCCCGGACCTGACTGACGCTTCCCGGTGCCCCGTCTATACTGTCCTCCATAATAGTCTGGATGGAATCTACTACCATAACGGTTGGCTGTACTTCATCCACCCAGCGAAGAATACTTCCCATAGAAGTCTCCGACAGCAGGTACAAAGAATCTGTAAAATCACCGATCCGCTCAGCACGCATCTTGATCTGTCTGGCGGATTCTTCTCCCGACACATACAATACTTTTTCTTCTTTTTGGGACAGAAGACGACAGGTCTGCAAAAGCAATGTGGACTTGCCGATTCCCGGATCGCCGCCTACCAGAATCAGTGATCCCGGCACGATACCGCCGCCTAACACCCGGTCCAGCTCCTTCATGCCGGTCTCTCTTCTCGTCTCCTGCTGGGTCTCGATCTCGTTGATCTTCTCCGGCCGGTTATCCGACAGCGCCGTCCCCCGGCTGCGGACCGCCTTCTTTCCGCCGGTAACCGACGAAGCCTCTACCAACGTGTTCCACTGGTGGCACCCGGGACACTGCCCCTGCCACTTGGAAACCTCTGTTCCACATTCCTTACAGAAAAAAATTGTCTTTTCTTTTGCCATTCTAGTCCCCCTATATAAGTAATGGGAGCACCGGCCAATCCTGCACCGGTGCCCCCGACATAATATTACAAAATTTTTAGCACTTGATTACTTTGACGCTTGCCTTGCTTCCCTCGTCCAATTCCAGGCTTGCATTCAGCTTGCCTCCCAGATTCGTCGGGATGCGTCCTGCAGATACACCATTTACTACCAATTTATACTCGGTAGAAGGTTCCATCTCCAGAGTAAAACTAATGTCCCCTGCTGCTTCTACCTCAAACTCAGCTACTTCTTTGTTGCCTCTGAAATTCGTAACAGCAGATCCCGGAACTGACTCATATACCATAGTTCCGTTCTTCTCCAATCGTGTAATCTCATTAAAAGTCTTAATCTTGTAAGAGGCTCCCTCAAATGGAAAATCTGCTTTCTTTGTCTTTGTGTCCAGCAAATAATTGCCAAAACTCAGTGTTCCATTATCCTCTTTGCGGATCAACTCTTCTACAACGCTCATTATAATGTCCTCCTTCGTCATTTACACGGTATCTTCTCCCCTGCCCCTGCAGTGAAAAAGTTCTGTTTTCTTACTTACAAGTATACAATAACTGCCTGTAATTTGCTATACATTTTTTGTGAATTTTTTCGTAACCACCCGCTCTTTTTCCCCGTCTTTTTCAAGTACAGCTTCCACCGCATCTCCCATGCGCACCTCGCCGGCTATAACCGATTCTGCCAGCACATCTTCCAGTTCTGTCTGCATGGCACGGCGGATCGGCCGGGCACCATAATCCTTGTCAAAACCTTTTTTTGCGATAAAATCAACGACTTCTTCTGTCACCGTCAGATCCATATCCATCTGCTCTTTGACACGCTTCACAAAGCCCTGGATCATAATCTGTGTGATCTGGTGGATGTGGTCTTTATTCAGAGCATGGAATACGATCATCTCATCCACACGGTTGATAAATTCCGGCTTAAAAATGTGCCGTACTTCTTCCATAACACCCGCCTTCATTTTTTTGTGGTTTTCTTCCTCGCTGGTCTCCTGGCCAAATCCCAGTGTCTTCGGGGAAATGATCCGGCTGGCTCCGGCATTGGAAGTCATGATAATAATGGTGTTTTTAAAATCTACCCTTCGTCCCTGAGCATCGGTAATATGTCCATCTTCCAACACCTGTAAAAGCATGTTAAACACATCCGGATGTGCCTTCTCAATCTCATCAAACAAAAGCACGGAATACGGCTTTCTTCTCACCTTTTCACTAAGTTGTCCGCCCTCTTCATATCCTACATATCCCGGCGGGGATCCGATCATCTTGGAGACGCTGGCCTTTTCCATATACTCCGACATATCTACCCGGATCATATCTTTCTCTGATCCAAATACTGCCTCTGCCAGTGCTTTACTAAGTTCGGTTTTTCCCACACCGGTAGGTCCTAAGAACAGGAAAGAACCGATCGGGCGTTTCGGATCCTTCAGACCCACTCGGCCCCGGCGGATGGCTCTGGCTACTGCCGTTACCGCCTCCGACTGACCTACCACTCTCTGATGGAGAATGTTCTCTAATTCCTTCAGCCGCTGCATCTCTTCTGCTGCCAGCTTCTGTACCGGAATATGAGTCCACTTGGACACGATCTGTGCAATATCTTCTTCTTTGATTACATCCGAAGCTTTTTTCTCCCTGCGGGCTTCCTTTTTGTACTCTTTCTCCAGTTTTTCCTGCAGTGCCTTTTCCTGGCTGCGTACTTCTCTGGCCAGATCCAGATCCCCTGCGATCAACGCATTTTCTCTGGCATCATATAATTCCTGTTTCTGCTTTTCCCATGCCTTGATCTTGTTATCTTTACTTACTGCCTTTTTCAGACGGTAGCTGGCACAGGCCTCGTCGATGAGGTCGATGGCCTTGTCCGGCAGATACCGGTCATTCAGGTAGCGGACAGAAAGCCGCACCGCTGCCTCCAGTGCTCCATCATCAATCTTCACGCCATGATACTCCTCATAACGGGATCGAAGCCCCTTTAACATACCGATAGTCTGGGCCTCGTTAGGTTCCTCAATGGTCACCGGCTGAAAACGACGCTCCAGTGCCGCATCCTTCTCAATATGCTTGCGGTACTCTTCTCTTGTGGTGGCACCGATCACCTGGATCTCGCCTCTGGCCATGGCCGGCTTCAATATATTGGAGGCATCAATGGCCCCTTCGGCTCCGCCGGCTCCGATCACCGTATGGATCTCATCAATAAACAAAAGGACATCCCCACATTCTGTGGTCTCACGGATAGCCCGTTTGATCCGCTCTTCAAACTCTCCACGGTACTTAGAACCTGCCACCATGCCCGACAGATCCAGCGTAAGGACCCGCTTGTCTGCCAGTGTTCCCGGCACCTCGCCCTCTACAATACGCTGTGCCAATCCCTCGGCGATGGCAGTTTTACCTACTCCCGGTTCACCGATGAGACATGGATTGTTCTTAGTTCGTCTGCTGAGGATCTCAATCACCGAATCGATCTCTTCTTCACGATTCAAAACCGGATCCAATTTTCCCTCTTTGGCATACTCGTTGAGATTTCTTGTATACTGTTTCAACATAGGAGTTTTGTTATTTTTACTGCGTTTTTTTCCGCGGCTTGCCACCAGTTCATTTTTAGCAGAGACAGCGTCTCCCCCCAGTGTTACCACAATATCCGTGAAAATTTTCTGCACATTGGCTTTCAACTTGGTAAGCAGATGAAATGCCACACTGGAAGTGTCTTTAAGAACAGCCAAAAGCATATGCTCTGTTCCAATGGATTCAGATGAATACCGTTTTGCCTCTGCCTCGCTTTGGAGCAAAAGTTCCTCTAATTTGGGGGATAATTCTCCCTTGGGACGGTCCAGCACATCCGATGGTCCTCCACAATAGTTCTCTATAGTAAACTCAATATCTTTTTTATCTATATCATTTTCTTTCAAAATACGGCTCGCCATACCGGATACTGCCGCCAGTCCATACAGAAGATGCTCTGTTCCAATGACAGAGCGGCCCATCTTAGCAGCATACCTAGATGCCTTGCTAATGGCCTTTTCCGCCTGCTCTGTATAGTTTCTCTTCATGAATTACTTCCTCCTGCATTCCTCATATTGGTCATAGATCTGATCCACCAGTTCATGGACTTCTTCCCGGTTTACCTGCTTGCACATAGCTCTGGCTAGTACAAGCTGCAATGTCTCATCCAACTCTACCATGGCCTTCACTTTGTCCATATCCACCGACACCATGGCTCCTTTGCGATGGTCCAGCTGTACATAGCCTTCCTGCCGCAGCACGGAATATGCTTTATTCACCGTGTGCATATTGATCCCGATCTGTTCTGCCATATCACGCACAGAGGGGAGATTCTGCCCCTGGGTAAGATCCTGCCGCACAATCGCCAGGATGATCTGGTTGCGAAGCTGGATATACAACGCTTCATTGCTGTCAAAATCAATGGAAATATACAAGGGAATCCCTCCTTCCTGTCTTCGCCTTTGTGTGTTCTATCGAAAGTGTAACAAATATACTATTAAAAATCAAGGTAATCTCCCTTGTTTTTTTCTTCTTTACGTCGGATGGCCATTTTTAACATGGCGATCAAAAGTACCAGGATCACCACCACCAGTACAATCAGGATCACCACCATCACGTAGTTATTAAAATTAACAGCGTCTCTCTGCTCCGTAGTTCCCCGGTTCACCTTCTCTGTCATACTGCCGGTATAACGCTGCAGCGTCTTTTCCTGTCTGTCGTACTGGTACAGATACGGCTTGCCGGATGGTCCCTTGAGATACAGCAGAAGATAGTTGCCATCCAGATCATTTTCTATGGTATAGGCAGGAACGGTGATTCCCTCCAGTTCGATATTGGAAAGCACATAACCTGCCGGTACATTCTCTGCTCCGGAAGGGTCTAATACCTCAAATTCATACTGATTAGAAAGCAGGATCTTGTCGTTATTTTTGCGGATGGAAAAAGAAATATCTGCCGTATCCTTTGCTTCATTCTGTTTTTTCTCCCGCTGTTCTGTCTCTTCTTTCGTTTCCTTTTTCACCTGGATCCGGTAAAGCTTCTGCTCGCCGTTTTCTGCTGTCACTTGGATCTTCACTTCGTTGTTTCCCGTCTGCAGATCTTCGTTGCCTGTCACGGTAACAATGGCTTTTTCCTGCTCAGTCTGGTAACTGGTATACAAAATGTCCGTGTTGCTGTCCACCGTAGCATTATATTCGGTAGTGTCCGGATCAAAAGCCGGCGTGATACTAAGGGCTGTGGTCTTCAAAGACACCAGTTTATTTTTATTGCTGAGAACCGGTGCCGGTGTTACTACCGGCGCCTGGGTGACTTTCGGCGGTGCCGTCTTCTGGACCACTGTTTTTTTCACGATCTGCAGAGTGAGACGGTTGCTGGAGATGGAAAAAGCGTTTCCGTCGGCATCCGTTACGCTGGCGGTAGAGGACAAAGAAAGGTCCGTCGTTCCTTTTTTTAGTGCTACAAACTCCAGGGCAAATGTCTTTTTCGTAGTGGCGGTGGTGTTTCCGGTAGAAGAAACCACCAAGGTACTGCCTGAAGCCCGTACTTTGCTGCCACCTTTCACAAACTGGAGATACTCTGAGTCATAGTCGATGACAAACTCTGCGTCCATAAACTCGGAGGCAGCGATGATCTGACAGACCACTACCACCTTGGCTCCTTTTTTTACCTGCTGACTGGCGGTAGAAAATGTAATGGTTCCGCTTTCTGCCTGAACCGGTACACTTTTTTCGTTCCACGCCAAAATCACAAACAGCAAAAGAGCCATGATAGTCAAGACTCTTTTGCCGGAAAACTGTTTTTTATTCATACATTCCCTCCTATTGTGGCGCCGCGCATGGAGAAGACGGCATTTCTGTAAAGACCGGGATCGAGAACACAATACTGGATGCGTCCATCAGTCCGGCATACGCATTTTTCGTCTTAATCGCCTCGGAATAGGCTGCCTCCACATTGGTCATATACTGGTGGCTGTAACGGCTGTTGGCCGTCAGGTTAAACTTCTCCAGATATCCGGTATTCTGTCCTTTCTGAATGTAACTTTGTCCGATATACTGGGCTCCTCCCACGATGGAACGGTATCGGTCAGTCCATGGCCGCAGATAAGTCGTTCCGCTGCTGGCCCACTTCAGGCCATTTACTGCCGGGTTGCTTCCGCTGGTGGCACCAATGTTATAAAAGTTAAAGATGCCCGGATAGGAGGAATTTGTTCCTGTCACAGCAATACTGGTAGTCGTAGCACTGGTAACAACTTCCTGCTTCACACGGGATGCCAGATGGTACGGACTGACTCCGTTGATCTTTGCCGCCGCCAAAAAAGCATTGGTATAAGTAATACTGCGGTTTGTCTTGTTGTCCGTTGTGTCTACATAACTAAAGGATTTACCGTAAAATGGTGTATTGCTGAGGATCTTGTTAACTCCTGCCGCCGTCTGATATTCCGGCTGGTATTCCAGACTTTCAAACATAAAGACCGTCCGGTCGTTCAGGAAGTTTCTTGGGTCCATATAATACGCAATGGCTTCTTTGGACGCTGCCACCCAGGTGCTTCCGTCAAAGACTTTCCAGGTACCGGTGGCACTGTCATAGGCACCGGCTTCTTTGGATTTCCATGCCTCGGATTTGCTGTTGGAAATAAGATTTTCTCCCAGTTTGCTTTCTGCTGTCAGGGCATCCTGGAACTTCACTCCCGTCTTAAATGCCTTAAACTGCCAGTACGGATATTTCTGGTGAAGGGCACGCAGATACGGTTTGTAGGATTCCGGAAATCCCTGGGCTGTCATACTCTTTTCAAAATCCGCCTCAGACAAAGCCACCACTTTTACTTTTTTCTGTACTACCGGCTTGGTGAGAGTTATGTACTTGGACAAAGTCCATCCCTTTACGGTTTTATTTTTATACTTGGCACTGATGCGGTACCATTTTTTCTTCTTTACTACTTTATTGGACAAAATAGTAACTGCCGTGTTCTTTTTCAAAGTTACTTTTTTCTTTCTTGACTTTACAACAGTACTGCCGGATTTAGCTTTTTTATACAGTTTGATACTTTTTTTCAGACTGTTTACCTTGGCCGTCGGCTTTGTTTTCAATGTCATGGTCACATAATATTCCGGTATATAAGCGGTTCTCTTTTTCTTTTTATATGTAAAACGGATCTTGAGCCATTTTACCCCTTTGACTCTGGACTCCCCTAAGATTGTTACTTTCTTGTTTTTGTTCAAAGTTACTTTCCGCTTTGATACTTTGTAATAAGAGTATTTTTTGTTTTTATATACTTTCGTCTTTACCCGGATCCTGGCTGCCACAGAGATAGGATTGGTGGTAGTTTCAAGACGGTAATATACAGTAGGCGCCGGGGTCGGTGCTTCGGTAGGCACGGCCGTCGGGGTCGGGGTGGCTGCCGAATCCATAGCAATGTAGGTAGCGGACACATATCCTGTGATCTTTTCGTTATTTACTGTTGCCTCGATCTCATACCAGCCGTCGGCTGTATTCAGCACGGTGACCTTGGTGCCCTTGGCCAGGGTGTTCACGACATTGTAATTGGTTCCGGCACCGCTTCTCACATTCAGGGATGCGGCCGTTACTACACCAGTAGCTGACGCCGCGTCCGAATGATCCTGATTCAGGCACATACATCCGGCCAGCACACACACTACGCTCCATAAAATCCAGATTCCTTTTCTACTCTTCATTGATATTTTCCCTCTCTTTCCGGACAGCAACTACATAAATCCGTTCAACCTTGTCATCTTTGTGTGGCTTAAACTCCGGTCCAAGCCACTGCTTCATCACAAGCCCTGCCTGTGACAGCATCTTTTCTATCTCCTGTCTTTCGTACGCCCGCTGGTGATGCACTTCCTCACTGCGTTCATACAGACCGTTTTCCTTTTCTTCAAAAAGATTCAGCACATACTGATTTATCTTTTCTTGCGGAAAATATGTATTTTCCCAGACAGAATAATAATCCGTTCCTTCCTCCACCCGGGTCTGGTCTCCCAGGATCTGTTGAAAACAGTACTCTGTCTTCAGGTCAAAGATAAAAATCCCATCCCTGGTCAGATAACGGCGGACGCTGCGAAACGCCTGCTGCAGTAACTCAGGCTCCGTGAGATAGTTCATGGTATCGCACAAAGCGATCATCACATCCACTGGTTCGATCAGCCGCAGTTTTGTTATATCCTGCTGCACCAGCATCACATCCGGACACTTTTCTCTGGCTTCCATCAACATTTCTTCTGAGAGATCCACTCCCATAATGTCGTATCCCGCCTGATGAAACATCCGGGTCAGAGTACCTGTACCGCACCCCAGTTCACATACCTTGCTGTCCTTTTCGTAACCTTGCACTTCCAGATAATCACGGACACACTCAAACCATTTTTCATAGGGAATCTCATCCATCATCTCATCATACATATGGGCAAATTCCTGATACATGCTCTTTCACATCCTCTAAAATTCCAACTCTACTTCTTTTCCCAGGGAAAAAGAATACAATACGGTTTTTATTACCGGCCGGCCCGTGTTGTCCTGTAACGCCTGACGATACACCGCCATCTGAGTCCGGTAACGGTCTGCCAGATCCTGTTCCTTTCCGGGCTGGATCCGGTCTGTTTTATAATCCATCAAAACAATGCCATCTTCTGTAAAATAATATCCATCTATGATTCCCTGGATCAGCACCGCTTCCTCGCTGCCCGAATCCGCCAGCACTTCCTTCGCCGGACGGCTGGTAACAAAAGGCTGCTCCCGGTGCAGTCTGCCATCCTCATAAGCCAGACACATCTGTTTTCCAATCTCCGACTGGAAAAACTGCTCCAGACGGGATACCTGGATTACAGCCAGATCCTCTCTTCTCACATGACCGGCCTGTACAACCTGTTCCAGCGATTCTCGTATCTCCCTGCGTGATGCCACATGGGAAAAATCCAGAAATGCCATAACCTGATGCCAGACAGTTCCATAGGCAGCACCGGCATTTTCTCTTTTTTCCTTTCCGCCTCCCATAAAGGATGGTACCGGCTCTTCGTCCGGTTCCTCCTGGGCTGACAGAATGTGAAACTCTTCCATATCCAGTTCTTCCATGGATTTTTCTTTCAGTTCGGACACCGATACTTTCACCGGCAGCACTTCTTTTTCTTCCCTGACAGTTTTACGCAATTCTAATATCTCATGCATGGAAACATTGTAGACCTTACTTGTGTCAAAATTATAAAGCCTGTCTTTCTCTCTGTCTACCTCTTTTTGCTGGCTGGCCTCTTCCAGCACCAGATCCTGCCATTCCAGTACCTCCAGATCAAAGAGATCTCCTCTGCGGTACACCGCCGGCAGCACCATGTCGCAATAATGGTTCATCTCACTGCGGCTGTTGTAATCCAGCCCCATTTCCTCCAGAGAACTGACCATACCGGTCATGCACAACTGCTCCTTGGCACGGGTCATGGCCACATACAAAATCCTCAATTCCTCTCCCAGACTTTCCATCTGGTTTTTATGTCCCATAGCCTGGAACATAAAAGTGTTTTTTATGGTGGAAATCTCCGGATCTTCTGCCTGGATACTGATGCCAAACTCGGAATCCGTACGAACGGCCTTTCTGTCCGGCACTTTTAATGTTTTTCCCAGTCCCATGAGAATGCAGACTGGAAACTCCAGTCCCTTGCTTTTATGAATGGTCATGATCCGCACGGCATTTTCTTCCTGGCCAAACAGATTTACTTCTCCCAGATCTTCCTGCTGCCGGCGGAACTGCTCTATATAACGGACAAACTGGTGCAGTCCCCGGTAAGTCACCTCATCATAAGCACGGGCCTGTTCCATAAGGTAATCCATATTGGCAACCCTCTGTATTCCCTGGGGCATCGTGCGGATCTTGTCATAAATCCCGGTTTCATCGTAGATGTCCTGCAGGATCTCAGCGGTAGAAGCATAGGTAACCTTGCTCCGGAGTCTGGACAGCACATCCAGAAACTGCTGGATATGCTCATATACCCCATCCGCCTCATCGTACTGCCTCATTGCATCATAAAAGCCGCAGTCTTTGTGCCGGAGGCGGATTTTTGCCATTTCTTCCTCTGTAAAGTCAAAGGCCGGGCTCATCAGAACCCCTGCCAACGGCATATCCACCAGTGGATTGTCAATGACCTGCATCATCTGGTACAGGATCTGTATCTCTCTGGTGTCAAAAAATCCCTGGTCATGTTCCATTACTACCGGAATCCCATGTTCCGTCAATATATCATATACCTTCTGTCCATCTTTTCGGATACTTCGCATAAGGATCACGATATCCCGGTACTCTGCCGGTCTGTAGCTGTTTTCTTTGTCAATGACCTGCATAGGATCCTGGGGATCCATTATATCCTGAATATATCGAAGTGCCAGATACCCTTCATCTTCTCTCTTCAGTGCCACTCCTTCTTTGGTCCCGGTCAGTCCCAGCATCACTTTAGTCTTTCCGGCAAAACGCCCTTTTTCCGGTGGTTTAAAAGACGCTCCCGGCACCAGCCTGGCATCCAGATCATACTCCACGCCTCCGATGTCCCGATGCATCACATCTTCAAAGACCTGATTGCAGCTTTGCAGCACTGTATCCCGGCTTCGGAAGTTATAATGAAGGTCTATCCGGTGTCCCGCCGCCTGTTCTCCATGATAAGCGTCCATTTTTTCTACAAACAGTTCCGGACAGGCATTTCGGAACCGGTAAATACTTTGTTTCACATCTCCTACCATAAACAGATTGGACGCATAGGATGCTAACCCCTGTCTGGAAATGCTGGTAAGAAGAGTTTCCTGTACCCGGTTGCTGTCCTGGTATTCATCGATCATGACCTCTTCAAAGTATTCTGCCAGTTCTCCGGCTGCCTCGGTCCTCACATAGACCTGCTTCTCTTCATCCCACCGCAGCAGGATCTTCAGGGCAAACTGCTCCAGATCATCATAGTCCATGATTCCCCGGTCTCTTTTTGTCTCACCATAACGTTCCATAAATTCTCTGGTAAGGCGCAGCAGACCGCTGATCTTCCCTCCAGTCTGCTTTAAGTCCGCTCTGTGCTCCGGTTCCGGCTGAAAGAAAAACATCTGGGCATAAGACTGGATCTTTTTCTTACAGGCGTCGTACCTTTTCTTGACCCACTCTCTGGCTTCCCCCGACACATCCTCATCTTTTTTAGAAGAAAGTCTTCCAAAGGAAATTCCTTCCACCACATCCTGCCATTCTCCGCAGGTCCGGGCCTGCATCAGAGAAGAAAGAATGTCTTTCAGTCCTTCCATACACGGGCGGTACATATAAGGTCCCCCGGGCTCATCACACAGATCCAGCAGAGAATCCACCTCCTGATCCAGTGCCTCCGCCATATAACGGCAATTTGTCAAAACCCACTGCACCACCGGGTGATCATTCCACTGTTCCTCTGTCTCCACCTGCAGAAGATCCTCCGCTTTTTTCAGCCAGTCCTTCGGAAAAGGCTCGCTCATGGCACTGTCATACACCGCAAGGATCATATCCTCCAGCCCCTGATCGTTTTTATTAAAAAGATCCATGGAAGCCAGTTCCATAAAATCCGGCTGTTCCTTTTCATATTCCTCTTCCAGAAGATCTTCCAGCACATCCTTTTTCAACATTTTCAGTTCCGCTTCGTTGCCCTGGCGGTACGCCGGATCCAGGCCGATGCGGTGGAAATAATTTTTGATAACAAAACCACAGAAACTGTGAACAGTACATATATGGGCCTGGGAAACCAGCACTGACTGTCTGGCCAGATATTCATTATCCGGGTGGGCCGCCAGTTCTTCATCGATACGCCTCCGCAGCCGGTCCTTCATCTGCGCCGCTGCCAGATTGGTAAATGTCACCACAACAAACCGGTCAATCCCTACCGGGTTCACCGGGTCTGTCATTCTCTGAAAGATCCGTTCCACTAGCACCGTGGTTTTACCGGATCCTGCTGCCGCAGACACCAGAATATTCTCATTTCTGGCATCAATGATTTCTCTTTGCTCACTCGTCCAATTTGTCTGACCCATCCAGCAACCTCCACACTTCATCTTCTTTTAATTCATCTAATTTACGGACTTCCAGATCATTTTCTCTGCTTCCATCCATGCCGCAGACACCTTTCAGATGGCAGTACATACAGCCATTTTCCTGCTTCATTTCATATGGTATACGCCCACAGGCACCCTCGTAAATTTCTTTGCCATACTGCATCAGTTTCTTTTTCGTATGTTCCATAAGGATCTCAAACTGCTCTGTACTGAGGACCTTGGAATCACTGTAAAAATTCCGGTCCCGCTTGATCCTGACCGGCACCACCTGGGACGACGCCATAGGTGTCAGTTCTTCGCCATCCGACAGACTCTCATCCAGAGCCTCCAGTATGTAGGGCTCTTCATTTACATATCCCTGGCACCGCAGTTCCTTCAAGATCCTCTCCCTTCGCTGTTTGTCCGTCTCCGGCTTCCATGGGATCTGCGGCTTTTTCACTGTATAATAAAGCATGGCCGCCGGTTCTGCCTGCTGGCCGCTTTCCTGATCCATGATCTCCATGGCTGCCGCCATATAAGAAAGAAGCTGGATCTGCAGACCGTAGTATACTTTTCCCAGATTTAACTGCTGATCCGAACTTTTGTAATCCACAATCTTGATCAATTGTTTATCCTTTCGGTAACACACATCCACCCGGTCGATCTGCCCGTGCAGCACGATCTCTCTTCCCCCTCCCAGATCCAGATGGGTGCTCTCCATCTTGTCCTTGTCCGGGAATTTCTTCTCTGAAAAATACTGGAAAAATTCTCCCTGCTGCATCTGATGCCAGATGCCTTCCATGGACTGCTGCAGCACCCGTTTCATACGGGTTACACAGTATTTTGTCCTGTGGTTCTGAAAATATTTACCCTCTTCATACTCCTGGCTTACGGTATCAATGGCTTCTTTTGCCATCTCCCGGATTTCATCCAGAGAAAGAGAATTCCAGTCCTTTTTTTCCTTTTCCATCCGGTGTGAAACATGCTCCAGCGCTTTGTGGAATACATTTCCGTAATCCATGGCATTAACGGCAAATTCCTCCCGTTCCCGCACCCCCAGTCCATACAGGGCAAAATGCGCAAAGGGACATTTTGCGTACTGCTCAAAGCGGGTTACACTGCCAAACAATTTGTCGGTATACAGCTGCTCCGCCACCGCTTTGGAGATCCGCCCTTTTTCATACTTCGGTGTGCCACGGTCAATCATGGTCTTCCACCACTCACTCTCCTCTCTGGCATAAAAGGCTGCCAGTTCCCAGAACCGGTCATCTTTTTCATAATCCCCCGCTGCCAGTTTTGTCAGAAGATATCCTTTTCCTGTGTCACTTCCCAGGATCTGCCAGGTTTCCGGTTCTTCTTTTTCCTCGTCCCGGACCTTTAATGTTTCAAACAGTCCCAGTATTTTATTTATAAGATACGCCGGCCTGCGGCTGCTTCCGTCATTCCCCAGTTTGCAGTAAGTCAGATACAGTTTTTGTGAGGGTTTTGCCAGCGTCAGATACAGATAATACTGTTCCATGGAAGCGGCTTCCTCCCCCTGAGGTGCCAATTCCACTCCCATCTGCTCCAGTTTTTCCCGCTCTGTCTGGGACAAAATCCCCGGCGAATGCGCCCCTTTGGGAATCACATCATCCGTGACGCCGATAAAGAACAGCACCTTTACATCTCCCAGACGGCTTCTCTCTCTGTCTCCGATCTTCACCTGGTTTTTCTCCGGCGGAGTAAATCCTACCAGCCCTTCCGACACGCCGGCCTTCAGGATTTCCTCGTACTCGGAAAAAGTCACTGTCTCATCCCCCAGAAGATCTACCATTTCATCCAGCAGTTCCATAAACAGACGATAGATCCGGTGGTATTCTCTGGCAAGCAGTGCCTGTTCCATTTTCTCAAATTCTTCCGCCAGCCCATTTACCCTCTGATATATGTGATTTTCCACAAGATGACGGTACAAAATCTCCGAAAACTCCCGAACCGTCTTTTTCCCGCCTCTGAGAGCCTGGAAAAATTCCTTTATGCTGGCCACAAACTTGTCCTTGGCCTCATTCACCGCCACCAGATCGCTGTAGCGGAGAGGCGACTTCCACTCCTGGGCATAGGAGCGGTAACCTTTTTTCCCTTTCGCCACCACATAGTTGTCCAGATGATCTGTCTCCTCCGCAGTGAGGGGCGACAAACCACAGCGCAGGAACCGGAAGGTGCTGTCATAGTCCATATTTTTTTTGTACATTCCAAGCAGTGCCAGCACATATTCCGCCAGTGCATTGGCACCCATACTTTTTTTATAGTCCATGAAAAAAGGAATGTTCAGCCTGTGAAATTCCCTGGCAAGAGCCTGCTCATAATCTTTGATCTGGCCTACTACCACCGCAATATCCTCATATTGGTACCCTTCCGTCTCCACCAGACGGTCAATGGTACGGGCGGCAAAGGCTGCCTCATCCTGTCCTCTTTTACAGACCCTTATCTCAATATCTTCCGGTGCTTCTTTCCATGTTTCATAACAGTGGGCAAAAATATTTTTCTCAAGAAAAGCCAGTTCACTTCCTTCTTCCTGGCGAAACGGCGCCTTCTCCTCTCCCCGTCCCAGTGTAACCACCGGCTGGATCTCTGTACCTGTTTCCTCCGCCAGTTTTGCCATTTTCTTCATCACCTGCTGGCTCAGGGAAAAAACACCACTCCGTCTGCCGGTACGGTCAGTTGTCACCGTCACATACATCTGGGATCCGGCCTTCATCAGCACTTTCAAAAGATCATACTGGGTCGGTGTAAATCCGGTAAATCCATCCAGACAGATCACGGCGTCCTTCAAAAATCCCACCTGTGGCACCAGTGCCGTCAGCTGGGGGATCAGTTCCTCTGCCATCATGTAAGAATCCCCCATTTTTTCCATAAACCGGCGGTAAATAAGCTGCAGATCCTGCATTTTATAAGACATCAGGCTTTCCTTTTCAAACTGCCCGAACAAATCAGAAAAATCCTCCTCTGTTATGGCATACTGCATCAACTCACAGAAAAAGGATTTACATTCATCCAAAAAGCCCGGTTTATTCAATCCTCTCTTGAAATATACCAGGTTCTTCTTTTCCTCAGCAAACACCTTACGCAAAAGCATCATTTTTCCCATGTCTTCCAATACGGTCCTGCGGTGCACCGGCATCTCTTCCAGCACCCGGTACGCCAGCCTGTGAAAACTGAGTACATCAATATTCAAAATTCCCTGACCGCCGCTGAATTCCACCATGTTTTTCTGGGTTTCCAAAGTAAACTGGTCCGGCACTAGGATAATATAATTTTTATCAATATGTTTTTTTGCTTCCTGACAGATGCTTCGGCACAGATATGTACTCTTGCCACTGCCGCAAGCCCCTGTAATAAACTGTAAAGACATAATTTCCCCTTCCCTTTGGTCTACCTTGTAACAAGGCAGCATACAATGATATTAAGCAACAAAAATCCCCCTAAGGAGGCTTGCCCTATGGCAAAAACGAAAATCGTCGTGTTACAGATGAAAGAACTGATCTATACAGCCATTTTCGCAGGATTTCTCATCCTTTTGATCGTCCTGCTTATCATTATGTTCACTCCATCCGGTAAAAAAGACAAATCATCCGATGCCTCAACCGGATCCTTATACCAGCCTGGCGTCTATCACTCCCAGGTTTCTCTGGGTGATACCACGCTGAACATTGAACTGGTAACGGATTCCGACCAGATCAAATCGGTCACTTTGGTCAACCTGGAAAGTTCCGTGCAGACCATGTATCCTCTTCTTTCTCCTTCCATGGAATCCATTGAAAAAGAACTGGTAGATGGCAAATCTCCGGACGAGATCCAGCTTTCCGACAAAGGAAAGTTTACCGAAACTCTCCTGATACAAGGTGTAAAAACGGCCTTAAACCAGGCTTTGACGAATCCGGTCTAAGCTCTGTTTCCACAAACCATCACTGGCATCACTGGGCATCCGCAGATCCCCTCTCGGTGACACGGATACAGTTCCCACCTTCGGTCCGTCCGGCAGACAGGAACGCTTAAACTGCTGTCGGAAAAACCGATGGCAAAATGTGTACAGCCATTTGTAGATGGTTTCTTTGTCATATTCTCCTTCAAATGTATATACCGCCAGTCTGAATATTTTCTCCGGTGTAAAACCGCATCGGAGCACATAATAGAGGAAGAAATCATGGAGTTCGTAAGGTCCCACAATATCTTCTGTTTTCTGGGCGATCTCTCCTTCTTTTGGTGGCAGAAGTTCCGGACTCACCGGCGTATCCAACACATCATAGAGTACCTTTTTTAACTTCTCATTTTCCGCCATATCCGCATAATAACGCACCAGATATCTTACCAGCGTCTTTGGAATGGAGCAGTTTACCCCATACATAGACATATGATCCCCGTTGTAAGTAGCCCAGCCCAGCGCCAGTTCAGACATGTCGCCGGTTCCGATCACCATGCCTCCTGCCTGATTGGCTACATCCATCAGAATCTGGGTACGCTCTCTTGCCTGTCCGTTTTCGTAGGTAACATCCTGCACCTGTGGATCATGGCCGATATCCCGGAAATGAATCTGTACCGCTTCCTCGATCCGGATTTCCTTCAAGGTGGCACCCAACTCTTTTGCCAGGGATACAGCATTGTCGTAGGTGCGGCTGGTGGTGCCAAAACACGGCATCGTCACACACCAGATTCCCTTTCGGTCAAGGCCCAGCCGGTCAAAAGCCCTTACGGTGACCAAAAGTGCCAGGGTAGAATCTAACCCTCCTGACAAACCGATCACGGCATTTTTGCACCCTGTATGCCGAAGTCTCTTGGCCAGTCCCATAGACTGGATCGCCAGAATTTCTTCGCATCGTTTCTGTCTGGCCGCTTCTCCGGATGGGACAAAAGGTGTTTTCTCAAAAGTTCTTGTAAGAACCGTTTCCTCACAGGCTCCCGTATCAAAATATACTCTCTCATAATCTGCTCTTGGTTCCAGGGAAAAAGTAGACATCCGTCTTCTTTCATTTTTCAGCCGTTTCACATCCAGTTCTGTTATCAAATCCTGTTCCGTGGCAAAAGGCTGACATTCCTTCAATATGGTTCCGTTTTCCACGATCAGATTGTGTCCGCCAAAGACCATATCCTGCGTAGATTCCCCTTCTCCGGCATCCGCATACAGATAGCCGCTGAGGGTTCTGGCCGACTGGTTTTTCACCAGATCACGCCGGTAGGACGCCTTTCCGGTCAGTTCATCACTGGCAGAGAGATTTACGATCAGGTGTGCTCCCGCCATGGCATGTTCTCCCGATGGGGGCTGTGGCACCCACAGATCTTCGCACAACTCAATGGCAAAAGTAAACTCTCTCATTTCTCTGTTTTCAAAAATGATCTTTGTACCAAAAGGAACTTCTGTGCCATCCTGAAAACGGTATGTTGTGTTCTCACCCTTCCACGGCGCAAACTGTCTGGCCTCATAAAATTCTCCATAATTTGGCATATGGCTTTTTGGCACAAATCCAAGGATTTTTCCCTGATTCAGTGCAGCCGCCACATTATAAAGCCGTCCCTGCATCTCCAACGGCAGCCCCACTACGACCACAGCTTTTATACCGGCTGTATCCACAGCCAGCTGCTTTAATGCCTCTGTGGCACCGTCTAACAATGTATCCTGCAAAAAAAGATCCTGACAGGTATATCCTGTCAGTGCAAACTCTGGAAACACAATAAGCCTGGCACCTTTTTCTGCCAGTTTTTCTGCTTTTTCTTTTATTTTTTTTTCGTTAAAAAGGCAGTCTGCCACACGCAATTCCGGTGTCGATACGGCTGCCTTCACAAAACCATCTTTCACAATATAATCCCCATTTCTTTCATTCTGTTGCTGCCTCGCGGAGCGTTTTTTACTTTATAGGAAACGAGAAGTTTCTTATAAAGTAAAAAGGGGCCGCCTACGCTGCCCCAATTCATTCGTATAAGTCCCAAAATGCCGGCTCTTGATTTTTGACTCCTAGCTATTGCTAGGTGGGCAACCGCACGAACTTCTTCAGCCTTCCGTTGCATGTCGCCATGTACCCGCCAATGCAGGCAGTGACGGCCCGACATCCAAAGTCGAATATAAGAATCCCGTTTAAAGTATTGTAGGTTCAAAAATTCAAAAGTTATCGAACATTTCAGGATACGATTTTCATACCTTTAGTATACTGTTTTTATGCCGATTTATCAAGACATATTTTCAGAAGTTTCCGGCAGTTCGATCCGGAAGCAGGTACCTGCCTCTTCACTGCTGGTTACCGAGATCCGTCCGCCATGACGCTTGATAATATTGTTGGCCACCACCAGCCCCAGTCCGGAGCCTTCCTTTCCTCCATGGTTACTGGCCCGGTAAAACTTCTCAAACACCTGATCCCATTCTTCTTCCGGGATCACACTGCCATGATCCGTTACTTCTGCTATAATTGTATGCTCCTGCCGTTTGATATATACATGGATTTCGGTGCCTTTTTCTCCATACTTCACAGCATTTTGTAAAAGAATCGTAAACACCTGGCGGATCCGGTCATAATCACCTTTTATCAGGGAACAGGCATCCTCAAAATCCACCGATCCCTGCATCTGTTTTTCTGCCATCAATATACGGATTCCTCTCATTGCATCCTGGGCCACTGCAATGACATTCAGTACTTCCATTTCCAGCTGATAATCCGGATTCTGCATTCTGGACAGAATCAAAAGATCTGAAACCAGCCGCTCCATACCATTACATTCTCTCTGGATACGGCCTAAAAATTCCTTCTTCTTTTCCTCGTCTGTCACCACGCCATCCGCCATAGTATCCACATATCCTTTTACCACAGCGATCGGCGTCCGGAGTTCATGAGACACATTGGAGAAAAAGTCCCTCCGGTTCTGCTCCACCGCTTTCCGGTATTCTTCTGCCTCCACCAGCCGGTCTGACAGCGTATCCATGCTTTCCGCCAGCGAACCTAATTCGTCCCGTCTTGTTACGCCGGTCTTTTTGCCATACTCGCCTGCCGCCAGCACCAGTGCCGCCTCTTTGATCTTGATGATAGGCCGCACCAGCATCCTGGAAAATACAACCGCAAGGATCAAGGTAAGAAACAGTCCCACCGCCACACACAATACCATGTATTTTTCATACTGGGTCATGGTGTTTTCCTGCATTTCCATAGGTCCGGTTACCACGACGGCTCCTATCACATTGCCCTTTGCATCACGGATAGGCACTGCCAGATGCAGCATGGTGTTTTTATAAATGTCATCGTAATCTGTATATGTTTTTTTCTTGCCCTGATAGGCCGACTCCAGGATCTGGCGGGTATCTTCCGGTACTGTCACCTGGGCAATGTCAACATTTGTAAAATCATCTGCCAGTGGATTCTTCGCTTTTTCGTTGCTTACAACCCAGATATCCACATTCTGCATATCGCTGAAATCCTCTACCGCTGCCAGATAATCGGAAAAAGTGTCTTTTTTTTTGTTGGACACCGCCTTGCTGGTGCGGCTGGCCACACCGGTTGCCAGATCTCCTAACTGCTGCTTGTAAGCACCTACAATGTTCGTGCTGTTAAACCGGGTAAACATAAGACCGATCAGCACCGAAAAAAGCAGAAGGACCAGTCCAAAATATACAAATACACGCCAAAATATCTTTTTCATGGACACCTCTTATACATTCAGTTCCAGTTTGTAGCCAAGTCCCCAGATGGTCTTGATCTCCCAGTCCGGGTGATCTACTTTGTCCAGTTTGGCACGCAGTCTCTTGATGTGGGAATCCACAGTGCGGCTGTCGCCAAAATAGTCCTGGCCCCACAGACTGTCCAGCAGGTTGTCTCTGGTAAACACCTTACTTGGATTTTCTGCCAGGATCCACATGGTCTCTACTTCTTTTTTCGTAAGAGGCAGTTTTTCCGCCCCTACATACACACTGTAGGATTCAATGTTAATGGTCAGATTGCTGATGCTCAGAATCTTCTTTTCTTCTTTTTGCTCCACTCTTGCCATACGACGAAGTACAGCCCGCACTCTGGCCATGACTTCGTTGGCATTAAACGGCTTTACAATGTAATCATCTGCACCAATGTCCAGCCCCATAACCCGCTCATAGTCTTCCCCTTTGGCTGTGATCAGAATGATCGGTACATCCGACTCTGAACGGATCCTTTCGCAGACACGGTATCCGTCCATTCCCGGCATCATCACATCCAGCAGAATCACTGCCGGACTTGTTTTCCGAAACAGGTCCAATGCTTCAAATCCGTCCTTGGCTGTAATAGGTTCAAACCCTTCCTTGGCTGCATATGTCCCCAGCACCTCTCTGATATCCGGATTATCATCTACAATCAAAACTCGTTCCATTTTTATCCTCCCTTATGTAATCTGTAGTGCCCCTCGCATTTGCTCGGCAGCAGGATATATATCTTTTTCCCCATTATATTCCACCCATTTTCAGATTTCAAGGGGCTGAAGCAAAGTGACATTTTTGTGCCATAGAGCCATGGTAGTTTTAACATGAAAAGAAAGGAGGGTTCCATGAAAAATAAATTGAAACGATTGCTCATCTGTCTTCTGGCAGCAGGAATTTCCCTTGTTGGTACTACCACTGTATCTCAGGCAGCTGCCAAGCGCCCCAGACTGAACATCTGCAATCTGAACCTTACCGTCAGTTCTCAGTTCAGACTGAGAGTATACAATCTGAACAAGAAGATGAGAGTTACTTACACCTCTTCTGACAAGAAGATTGCCGATATATCTGTGAAGGCAAAGAAAGGAAAAAGGGCTACTGTTACAGCCAATTCAGTTGGTGCCTGCAACATTACCGTTACCGTTAAACGCGGTAAAAAAACAGTGCGCCGCTTAAACTGTAAAATAACCGTTACTCCTAGTGCCGTGTGCGTAAAATTCATCAAAAAGAAAGTGCGGCTCACAGTAGGCCAGTCCTTTTTACTGACTCCGGTTATCAAGCCAAACACTTCCAACGAGCAGCCATTGTTTGACAGCGACGATCCGGAAATCGCCAGCGTAACAAGCCGCGGACTGCTCACAGCGGTAAATCCTGGTATCGTGAAGATTCGGGCAACTCTCTTATCCACCGGTCAGACTGCCGTCTGCACTGTATATGTCCGCGAAGACGACAGCAGTACAACTGCTGCACCATTCCCTGCGGCAAGGTCCCAGAAGAAGGCACAGGCAGTGGAAGAGGATATTCAGTAAACTGTTTGTTATTCTCCGTTGGATTAAGTTTCCGTAATGAACAGAAAGTTTGGTCGTTCGTGGGCGCTTGCGCTACGACAAATGCGCAGAAGTATCGACATATCATGAATGATATGTCTGATACTTGCGTATTTGTAACCCACTCCCTCCTCAATACTTTCTGTTCATTACTGGAATCTAAAAAAGAGTAATAACTAACATTTGACATCGATCCTGACAAACACCAAGTCATCTTACAGCTTGGGCAGGAAAAGTTGTTGACCTGGAATGGTATTTAACTAAAAAAGAAGCACCTGTCGAGAGACTTTAACGTGCAAGCGTTACCCCATCTCTCGCAGGTACTTCTTTTTTAGTTATGAAACCTTCTTCCAGTTCCAACTACTTTCTCTTCTCTATGATCTTCCGTGGACACTTCTCAGCACATTTGCCGCATCCTACACATTTTTCTCCGTCGATAAAGGCAATGTTATTCTCTACGGTTACTGCTCCAAATTCACACTGTTTCACACAGATTCCACAGCCGATACATCCCACTTTACAAACGGACATAACTTCTTTTCCTTTGTCCTGTGAGTTACACTGAACAGCGTAATGTGAATCGTATGGGATCATGGTGATCAGATTCTTCGGACAGGCTTTCACACACTGACCGCAGGCAACACATTTTTCCGGATCTACCTTTGCGATGCCATCTTCTATCGAAAGTGCATCAAACTGACAGGCTGACACACAGGACCCCAGTCCCAGACAGCCATAAGAGCAGGCTTTTTCACCCTGGCCCGGAACCATCATGGCGTCCTTACAGGACATCTCGCCTACATAGTTGTACTTAGAGGATGCCTTTTCACAAGTTCCGGCACATCGCACATAGGCAACCTTCTTCACTGACTCTTCCGTCTCGACGCCCATGATCTTGCCAATCTTCTGTGCTACCGCAGCACCTCCCACCGGACAGGCGTCAATCGACGCTTCACCGGCAGCGATGGCCTCTGCCAGACCATCACAGCCTGGATATCCACATCCTCCGCAATTATTGCCCGGCAGGCACTCGCGCACCTGAACTACTTTTTCATCTGTTTCAACTGCAAATACTTTACCGGCTACGCCCAGAAGAATACCGATGAGGATTCCCAAGGCTGCCAGAATCACAATAGACATAATAATTGTACTCATATCGGTTCTCCTTTCCTAAAAACTGACGCCGCCGAAACCGCAAAATGCAATGGCCATCAGACCAGCTGTGATCAACACAATAGGGGTACCCTTCAATGCACTGGGGATGTTGCAGTGCTCCAGTTTTTCACGGATACCTGACATCAATACGATGGCCAGGAAAAATCCAAGTGCTGCACCGATTCCATTTATCGTGCTGGCAAGGATACCATAATCATTCTGCACACTTAACAATGCTACACCCAGTACTGCACAGTTGGTTGTGATCAGTGGAAGATACACACCCAGGGATTCATACAGTGCCGGCATTTTTTTCTTCAGAACCATTTCCACAAACTGTACCAGTGCCGCAATCACAAGGATGAACACAATAGTATTGAGGTAGGTCAGATCCTGTGGCTTCAGTAAACAGTTATATAAAACACTTGTGATAAAAGAAGCAACCGTCATTACAAATAATACAGCGCCTCCCATACCTGCTGCGGTCTGCACTTTCTTTGAAACTCCCAGAAATGGGCAGATACCCAAAAACTGGCTAAGTACAAAGTTATTTACTAACGCAGCAGTAAAAAGAATTGTAAACAAACTCATGCTTCATCCGCCTCCTTTTCTGCCTGCTCCTGTTCAGACTCTTCTTCCTGGTTGGTAGCACTTGGCATTTTCAACCGGTTCTGCAATGCAGTCAGTCCGGCCAGAACAAAAAATGCTCCCGGTGCCATAACAAAGATAGAAATGTGCACACCGTCCGGAATAAACTGGAATCCAAAGATCGCACCACTTCCCAGCAGTTCACGGAAAATACCGATCAGGGTAAGTCCCAATGTAAATCCAAGTCCCATTCCGATTCCATCAAAGGCTGAGGAAAGTACATCGTTTTTAGATGCATAAGACTCTGCACGGCCAAGGATGATACAGTTTACAACGATCAGCGGAATATACACGCCCAGCGCACTGTAAAGAAATGGAATATACGCCTGTAACAGCAACTGCACAATGGTTACAAAGGAGGCTACAATAACGATAAACGCCGGGATACGCACTTTATCCGGAATGATCTTCCGCAGTGCTGATATCAGCATATTGGACAAGATCAATACCACCGTAGTGGACAATCCCATTCCCAGGCCATTGATGGCCGATGAGGTAACTGCCAGTGTCGGACACATTCCTAACATCATCACAAAGGTAGGATTTTCTTTTACGACACCGTTATATAATCTTTCTGTCAATCTTCCCATTACTTGGCACCTCCTTCTGAAGAAGTGGATGCAAACAAAATTCCCTTAACCGCATTGGTAATGGCACGGCTGGTAACGGTTGCGCCGGAAAGTGCCTGCACCTGAGAATCTGTCTCTTCGTTTTTGTTATACATATTTTGTGCCGGGTCCGATGGAAGAACTTTGCCGGCAAAGGACTTCTGCCAGTCTGCATTTTCACAGTTGGCTCCCAGACCTGCGGTCTCACTTTCTGAGGTGATGGAAATTCCTGTTACCTTTCCTTCTCCGTTCACACCCAGGGCAAAACTGATATTACCGCCATAACCTTTCTTGGCATTGGCAAGGTATACTCTTCCGTTTTCCTTTTTATCTTTATCTGTCACTTTATGAACCTGTGTCACTTCTACATAGACAGACAACAGATCTCCCTCGGATGTTTTCTGATTGCTCAGATCATGCTCTGCAAAATAAGCATTCACTTCTTTAACCAGAGCCGCATCATCATCTCCTACTGTGGCTCCCGTCTCAACCACCTTCTGACAGGCCTCGTTATTTGTCTTTGCCTGTGCATCTTCAATGGGCTTTTTGGTGACGGTATAGACACCTGCCAAAATCGCCCCAAGAATCAAAGTAATGGCACAAAGGATCAAGGCATCCTTCATCATTGTGTCTTTTTTCTTATCACTCATTGGCCTTGCCCTCCTTTCCAAATGGCTTTGGAACTGTCCAGCGCTCAATCAGAGGAACACATACATTGGCGATGATAATGGCAAAGGAAACACCCTCGGCGGACTCTCCGAAGAATCGGAACAGTCCGGTGAGCAGACCTAATAAAATACCATAGATCACTTTTCCTTTTGCCGTGATCGGACTGGTAACATAATCTGTCGCCATAAAGAACGCTCCCAGGATCAGACCACCTCCGCACAGTTCATATACAAGCGGATAGGCGGCATTTCCTGCTGCCATCTGATATACGATGTCAAACACTGAAAAAGTCAGGATATATACAACCGGAATCTTCCAGTCAATAATGCGTTTGGCCAGAAGATAGATTGCTCCGATCAAAAGAGCCGCCACGGATGTCTCTCCGATGGTTCCTGTGGTGGTTCCCAAAAACATAGCCTTCAGATCCGGCAGTCCACCTTCCTTTACCTGAGCCAGCGGGGTAGCACTACTGGTTGCATCTACAGCCACACCATACATATAAGCAGCACCTTTTTTCACGGTAAAACTGGTCATGGCACTACTGAAAGACAGCATCATGAAACATCTTCCTGCCAGTGCCGGATTCATAAAGTTCTGACCCAGTCCGCCAAACATCTGCTTGGCAACGATAATGGCAAATACGCCACCTACCACACACATCCACAAAGGAATGGTTGCCGGAAGGTTTAATGCCAGCAGCAGTCCGGTCAGCAACGCACTGAAATCTCCTGTCGTTACCGGCTGTTTCATACATTTCTGCCAGATATACTCTGACAGCATACAAGTTACACAAGTTGTTAAAATAACCAGCACCGCACTCAGTCTGAAGTTGTAAATACCTACCAGTGCTGCCGGCAGTAATGCGATTACCACATCCCGCATAATGGATTTCGTGGATGAATGATCTCTAACATGCGGAGATGAGGATACATTTAATAATTTTTCTTCCATGTCTTATCCTCCTAGTCAGGCTTTCTTTTTGCCTGCATCCATTACAGCCCGTCTTGCCTGTTTGAATTTCTGTGTCAAACGGCGTTTGGCCGGACATACATAGGTACAGCTTCCACATTCATAACATTCCATGCCATGAAGTTTCTGGAAGGTATCCAGGTCATTTTTCTCTGCTGCCTGCGCCATCATCTGTGGGATCAGATGACTTGGACATACCATGGCACATCGTCCACACCGGATACAGTTGGTAGGTTCCTGACTGGCTACCTCGTCTTTGGTCATCGCCAAAATCGAAGAACTGGTTTTGGTAATCGGTGTATTCAGATCATACATAGCCATTCCCATCATCGGACCACCGGATATGATTTTCTCCGCTTCTGCCTTTAGTCCGCCTGCCTCGTCTAACAGTTCCTGGTGGCTCATACCAAACTTCACTTCGTAGTTCTGTGGTGCCGCTACCGCATCTCCTGTCACAGTTACCACACGACTCATACTTGGTGTGGTTTTACATACCGCATCATACACTGCCAGTACAGTCTGCACATTGTCTACGATACAGCCTGCGTCAGCCGGCAGCATTTTGGAATGGATCTTCCGGCCGGTAGTAACCGATATGATCTGACGCTCTGCTCCCTGGGGATACTTTGTCTTCAGTTCTTTTACCTGGATGTTGCCGTCATTTTGCGTCAGATAACGAAGCTTGGCGATGGCTTCCGGCTTGTTATCTTCAACGGCGATAATTCCCTGTGCATGGTCAAACAAAGACAATAACACTTTTAATCCTGTAATAAGTGCCTCCGGCTTTTCCAGCATAAGACGGTAATCCGATGTAAGATATGGCTCACACTCCGCACCATTTACGATTACATACTCGATCTCGTCCTCATTTTTTGGTGTCACTTTTACATTGGTAGGGAATCCGGCTCCGCCCATTCCCACAATGCCGGCCTCTTTTATGCTCTGCCGGATCTCATCTCTCGACAACTGGGTGTAATCCCTTTCCTGTCCCAGTCCTTCTACCGGTGTATAAGCACCGTCGTTCTCGATCACTACACAAACGGACTTACTGCCGGACGAAAGAAGCCGCGGCTCCAATGCCTTGACCGTTCCTGACACAGAACTGATGATGTTGGCGGATATAAAGCCGCTTGCTTCACCAATTTTCTGTCCCATTTTGACCGCATCCCCTACTGCTACCACAGGGGTTGCCGGCGCTCCTATGTGCTGACTCATCGGAAATACCAAGATGTCTTTTGGCATTATTTTCTGAATCGGATGATCCATACTAAGTTCCTTGCCTTCATATGGATGAGCGCCTCCTCTAAAGGTTGACTTTCCCAATGAAATTTCCTCCTTTATTCAAAATTTTTCTTTATTGATACATATTTCTCATTATAACACAAATGGCATAAATAACAAGAATAGTATGCACCAATACAAAAGGAATCACACAAAATCTGACTGATTTTATGTGATTCCTTTATCTTTTTACACCATATGCTTGTGCATATATTTATCCCTGGTGGCCATTCCTCCACGAATGTGTCTTTCCTGCTTGTTCACATCCAGGATTTTTCTTGCCTGGGCTGCCAGGGATGGATTGATGTGCAGCAGCCGGTCTGTCAAATCTTTGTGTACCGTACTTTTGCTGACACCAAAAGCTCCGGCAGCCTGCCTTACGGTAGCATTATGTTCTATGATATAATGTGCTACCTGTATGACCCGCTCTTCGATGGAGCCTTGCTGATACGAATATGTTTTCACACGCCTCTCCCGATACTCTGTTTGTACATTGTATGCCGGAGGGGGGCATTTTATTTATTACTTGGTGATTTTTACTTTTTTAATCTTGCTCCCTCACAGTTCCACCTTTTCCACTACATTTCCGTGCTCCCTCAAAATTTCCGCCATCTCTTCTGCCTGCAGCCACACGGTAGCTGTATTTTCATTGGGATGTACTCCGATGAGGCCGGCGTCTTCCCAGAAATCCCGGTCTAAAAACACGGTCACTTTCCTTTCCTCATCGTTTAAAATGCCGAAAGGTGACACCGATCCCGGCGCGACACCCAGCATCTCCATCAGATCCTCTGCCGACGCAAAGCTGAGCCGCCTGGTTCCATGGTCCTTGGCAAAGGCTTTCAGGTCCACCCGCTTGTCTCCCCGGACGGTGATGAGAAAATAATTTCTCTTTTTATCGTCCCGGACAAAGAGGTTTTTGGCATCTGCTTCCGGATGGGGCAGTTCTACCGCCGGGACTTCTTTCATGCTGAAAACCGCCGGATGCTCCGTTTTTTCGTATGCCGCACCTCGTTTATCTAAAAATTCATATACTTCTTGTTTGTTCATTTTTTCTTAGTTCCTTCTCTTGTTATTTTCCTGTAAATAAGATAAAATGCAACCATAAAATTGTCATTTCTGGAGGTTTTTATGAAATTCAACTATAAACACACGCTTTATGCCGGATTTGCCGGGTATATCGTGCAGTCTATCGTAAACAGCTTTGTGCCGCTGCTTTTTATTACGTTTCAAAAAAGTTACAGTCTGCCTTTATCCCGCATTACCCTGCTGATCACGATCAATTTCCTGATCCAGCTTGTCATTGACTTACTGTCTGCCGGGTTTATCGACCGCATCGGCTACCGGGCCAGTATTCTGCTGGCACACAGCTGCGTCATTGTGGGATTTATCTGCCTGGTCACCCTGCCGGAAATCTGCCCGGATCCCTTTGCAGGTATCTTGATCTCGGTGGCTGTCTACGCCATTGGCGGCGGGCTCATCGAGGTTCTCATCAGTCCCATCATCGAAGCGTGTCCAACTAAAAACAAAGAAGCCACTATGAGTATGCTCCATTCCTTTTACTGCTGGGGCTGCGTGGGCGTGATCCTTTTTTCAACCCTGTTTTTTACCTTCTTTGGCACCGGTCATTGGAAAATACTGACCCTTTTGTGGCTTATCATCCCCACTGCCAACCTTCTTTTATTTAGCAGAGTTCCCATCTACAGTCTTCACGAAGAGGGCCAGTCCGGTCTGTCCTTGCTGGCTTTGTGCCGCCAGAAGATCTTCTGGCTCTTTGTCCTTATGATGATCTGCGCCGGGGCTTCGGAGCAAGCAGTAAGCCAGTGGGCCTCCGCCTTTGCTGAGACAGGTCTTGGTATTAAAAAAACAATCGGTGACCTGGTAGGTCCCATGTCCTTTTCCATCCTCATGGGCCTGTCACGATTGCTCTATGGTAAATGGGGAGACCGCCTGGATCTCAACCGCTGTATGAAACTCAGTTGTGGACTGTGCATCCTTTCTTATCTGTGCATCAGCCTTACTTCCCTGCCTGTCCTTGGCCTGATAGGATGCGGACTGTGTGGCTTTTCCGTAGGGATCCTCTGGCCGGGCACCTTCAGCAGAGCTTCTTCCATGATTCCTCGCGGTGGCACTGCCATGTTTGCCTTACTGGCTCTGGCAGGCGATCTGGGCTGCTCCGGTGGACCAACCCTGGCAGGATTTGTCTCCAGTGCCTGTGGCAGTAATCTGAGAATCGGCATATTGTCCGCCATTATCTTCCCTGTGATCCTGCTTTTGGCCCTGCTGAAAAAACCTGCCAGACAAAATTAATTAGTCATCCAGCTTCTTATGGATGAACTGATCCCATTTGCTGTCGTCCTCATCCTCTGCTTCTTCGTCGTCATCGTCTTCTGTCTCGATCTCAATACCATCGCCTTCTTCTGCCTCTGCATCAGCCAATTCCTGGAAGATTGCCAGAAGTTCATTTCCCAGTGTTTCATCTTCCACACACTCAAATGTAATCTCTGCTTCTTCTTCACCTTCTGCCGGCTCACCGATGGTCAGTGTAAAGAAATAAATAACCGGTTCCGGATTGTCCTGTTCTGTAAATGCGGCGTAATCCACATCATCATATTCAAAAATATACAGCATCTCCAGATTCACTTCACTGCCGTCTTCTGCCTCCAGTGTCAATGTAAGATCGGATAATGCATCATAATCAAAATCTGCCATAGTTCCCTCCATAATTAAAATATTTTACAGTTCCCCCTGGGAACCATCAATAGGTAGACTTTAACATGAATACTCAGAGATTGCAAGAGGTGATTTTGCCGGTTTCTGTCTGGACAATATACAGCCGTAAACCGATCCGGACGCCGCGGACATCTCCGTTATACCATTCGTCCGTTCCCAGATATACCTTTTTTTCTCTCTTCCATCTGCCGTTCTCCAGCCGGTATACCCCGTAATAATTTTTCGTTCCCTCGTATACGGTAAATCCTGCCATCTTCCGATCCGCATCCACCCACACACTGTAGTGGTCATATTCATCGGTGCTGCTTTTTTTCTCCCAGACGGTCGTATCTGCCTCTTTTAACAGACCTTTTTCATCTTTATCAAAAGCGGTAAGTTTCACTTTATCCCCCCCTGTATACCCAAGACCGATGAGATTTTTTTCTCCAAAAGAATGAAGATATCCTGAATATCCGGGAAGTTTTAGTTCCTGTTTTTTCTCCAGCCGGTCCGGGTTAGAACAATCTATGACAAAGACAGGATCTGTTGTCCTGTAAGTGACAAAATACGCCATCTTGTCAATGAAATAAGAAGTCATGAGATTCCCATCTTCCCCCAGTTTTCCCAGTTCACTCCTTTTTTTCAGATCCGGTCCCAGAAGGCAGATGCCGTTTGTTGTCTTGTTTTTACCGTACTTTGTATAGATATAAGCCAGGTTTTCTCCCATTTCCTGCATCTGGTATGAACTTTCCACTATACCGGAAAGTTTCATTTGTCCTTTGTAAGAAAGCCGGCCCTTATCATATCCAAAGCGGTACAACACCGGTTTGCTCTCTTTCGTCTCTTTTTTCTCCGGAACGGCCACGCAGCCATCCACCACATAACCATTGTCCACCGCATAGATATAACGACCGCTGACATAAAAAGTATCCCCTTTTGCCAGCAGTGCTTTCTGATCCACATAGGATGACGGATTGTCTGCAGACAAAGTGGTAACGACCAGGTATTCACTGGCCTCCTGCCCTTTCTGATAGTATATGTCTCCTGCATCCATGTACTGATCCCCTGTTTTCGGAATGTAGGTAGACTTTTTCTTTTCTTTCATCTTACCTGTCTCCGGATAATATACGGAAAATGTATAGAGATATCCGTCTTTCATGCGGGATGTGCTGAGGCTGCCGCTCTGCTGCACCTTGCCTGTCACCACCGGCTTTGTAGGATTAGTTATATCCACAGTGTAAATAACGGTTCCCCGGGTCCACGCACTTGTGAGAACGAGTAGTTTATTGCCGCACAGGTACATCTGGTCTTTTCCATCAGTTTCGAGGTTTTTTTTCAGGGAAAGGGACGCCACCTTTCTGGTCTTTTCCCCTTCCACTTTGTGGATTACCACTGTGCCTCCCTGTTTCAGGGTGTAAATATAAGATCCGTCGGTTTGTACCAGTTCTCCTTCATCCACTCCCTGCACCTGAAGGTCGGTGGTGGAATGATCCCGTGTTGTATCATCGGTGCTGCCTGCACTGCTCAACTTGGTCTCCTCCTTGTCCTCTCTCTGGCGGATGCAATCGTAAATCTCTGCGTAAGTGCCGCCGGAAGATTCCTTTTCTTTCTGATCTTGTGCCACTTTTTCCTCAAGAGATGCTGTCTTCTCCTTTGCCACCTGGCTCTTGTTCCCGGCAAACAGTCCGCTTCCGGCATACACCAGGACACACAGCAGGACTGCTGCCGCCACTGCCCCCATACCATACCATTTTTTATGAGATTTCTTTTGATTTACCTGCCGGCACTGTTTCTCTATTTCGGATGGCTCCAGACTTTCCGGCACCTCCACCTTCAACGCCTTTTTCTGCAGGATTTCATACATTTCATCTTCTTTCATTGCTGCCACCTTTCTACTCCGCCTGCTCACGAAGTTTTGCTAATGCTCTGCTTTTCAGGGAACGAATGGTTCCCTCTTTTTTCCAAGGATCTTTCCTATTTCTCTGCTGCTGTACCCGCCGAATACAGAAAGAGAAAGAACCATTCTCTCCGTTCCGTTAAGCACTTTTAAATACTCTCTGATCTCCGCCTCTTCAAATCCAGCTTCTTCTCCGACAGGTTCCTTAAGGGATGCATCCTCCAGGGAATAAACTGTCTTTCTTAACATTTTTCTGCACTCATTGGCTGTGATCTGGAATAACCAGCTTTTAAAGGAACTATTTTTCCGCAAAGACCCGATTTGCTCATAAGCTTTCAGCACCCCCGCACTGACTGCATCCTCTGCCTGACTGGCATTTTTCATTACCGAAAGGGCAAAGTAAAACAATTCCTTATAATATCGCTGGTATAACAGAGCAAATCCATGAGCGTCTCCTTTTTTGGCCTGGTTTACCAGAACCCACTCTGCATTTGTCATGACTACCTCTTTTCTATCTGTTTTCCGGATTCCATAGATTAGAGTCTGGAAGGGCCGGAAGTGTTGCACACAATTTTTATTTGTTTTATACTATGGATTATGAGTGAAGAAAAAGAAATCGTCAACCTGTCTGTCCGCGGTCTGGTTGAATTTATGTTCCGCGGGGGTGATATCACTTCCGGCGGCAGCGGCGTCCGAGATACCGACGCCATGCAGATGGGCAGCAGGATCCATCGTAAAATTCAAAAACAAATGGGTATTGGCTACGAGGCAGAGGTAGCCCTTTTTGCCGTGTTTTCTCTGACCAGTAGGGAATATGGCACTCCCTTTGATCTGAAGATCGAGGGGCGGGCCGATGGCGTGTTTGAAAAAGACGGAGAAGTCATGATCGACGAGATCAAGGGGATGTTTCTGGATGTAACAGAATTGAAAGAACCTTTCTTTGTCCACAAAGCCCAGGCCATGTGCTACGCCTATATGGTGGCAGAAGACCGAAACCTTCCATCCATCGGGGTGCAGATGACCTACTGCAATCTGGAGACAGAGCAGATCCGGCGTTTTGAGGATCATTTTGACCGGAATGAGATCACAGCCTGGTTCACCGATCTGATACAACGGTATGAAAAATGGGCCATTTACCAATATGACTGGCAGCGCAGGCGCAATGCATCCATTCACGAACTTGTCTTTCCTTTTCCCTACCGGAAGGGGCAGAAAGCGCTGGCCGCCATGGTATACCGTACCATTGAAAAAAAGGATAAACTTTTTATCCAGGCGCCCACGGGAGTAGGAAAAACCATCACAACCCTTTTTCCAAGCATCAAAGCTATGGGAGAAGGTCTTGATGACCGTATTTTCTATCTGACAGCCAAGACCATTACCCGCACCGTAGCCGAGGAATGTTTTCAGCTTCTGGAACAACAGGGCCTTGAATTCAAAGCAGTCACCCTGACTGCCAAGGAAAAAGTCTGCATCCTGGATGCTCCTTCCTGCTCACCGGAAGACTGCCCTTACGCCAAAGGCCATTATGACCGGGTCAACGAAGCAGTATACGACCTTCTTACCAGCGGCGAGCCACTTCGGCGTCAGACGCTGGCCGCTTATGCCGAGAAGCACCGGATATGCCCTTTTGAGTTCAGCCTGGATGTATCTCTGTATGCAGACGCTATTATCTGCGACTACAACTATGTATTTGATCCTACCGTGTATCTGCGCCGGTTCTTCCCTTCTGACAAACAGGGTAATATGATCTTTTTGGTGGACGAAGCCCACAACCTGGTGGAGCGAGCCAGAGAGATGTACAGCGCGGCTTTGATCAAAGAGGACATTCTGGCGGTAAACCGCATCCTGAAATCCATGGAACGCCACGAAAAAAGGCCGGAAGCAGCTTACAATCTTCGGAAATACGAAAAGGCCTTATCGGCTCTGAACCGCTCCATGCTTTCTTACAAGCGGGAATGTGACGAATTTGAGGTACTGGAACACCTAGACGCTATGGAATTTCAACTTTTGCGGGTTCTCTCTGCCTACGAACTGGTGGCCAAGGATTATCCGGTGCTGCCGGAAAGAGAAACCATGCTGAATTTTTATTTTAATGCCAGAAACTTTTCCCGGGTCCTGGAATTGTTAGACGAAAAATACCGCATTTACGCAGACTATACCGAAACCGGTGATTTCCGCATTAAACTACAGTGTATGGATCCTTCCAACTGCCTGAAAGAGGTATTTGAGCGGGGCCGGTCCGCCATTCTATTTTCCGCCACTTTACTGCCTGTGAGATATTACAAAGAACAGCTGGCCGGCGGTCTGCAGAATCCGGCGGTATACGCCGATTCCTCTTTTTCACCGGAGCAGCGGAAAGTTCTGATTGCCCGGGATGTGACCAGCAAATATACCAGGCGGGGTCCGGAAGAATACCGAAAAATCGCCTCCTATATTGAGCAGTTTGTCTCAGCCAAAGAGGGAAATTATCTGGTTTTCTTTCCTTCTTATCAGTTTATGGATCAGATCGTCAACCGGCTGAACCTTTCCCCGTCCCAGACCCTTCTGGTGCAAAGTCCCGATATGCGGGAATCCGATAAAGAAAATTTTCTGGCCGCCTTTGATTCGCCGGGGGATAAAACTCTGGTGGGATGCTGCGTACTGGGGGGCATCTTCAGTGAAGGGATCGACCTGAAAGAAGACCGGCTGATCGGAGCCGCCATTGTAGGGACCGGCCTTCCTATGGTGTGCCACGAGAGAGAACTGTTCAAAGACTATTATGACGAAAAAAAGGGCAAAGGCTTTGATTACTCATACCTTTACCCGGGGGTCAACAAAGTATTTCAGGCCGGAGGCCGTGTGATCCGCACCGTGGAGGACCGGGGCGTGATCCTTCTGCTGGATGAACGCTTCCTGGAACGACAGTATACCAGCCTTTTTCCTAGAGAATGGTATCCCTATGAAGTGGTGGATGAACACACTCTGGCGGATTCTCTGAAAAAATTCTGGCAGTAGACTCCTACGCCTTCTTGTTCTTCTCGCACTGCTGGCAGTTGCCATGACAGCTGCCACAGTCCGCTCCGTCGTTTTTTTCTCCCCGCTTCTCCTTGTCCTGTGCCACATAGCAGATCACGACGATGGCGCCGCACACGATGAGCATCACGAGAAGCCACTTTAATATTCCTGCCAAAATTCCCATTACGATCTCTCCTTTTCAAAAATCTCCGGGCTGATCTCCCGGACAAACCGGGAGGCCTCTGCCTCTTTATTAAACCGCTCTTCCACAAATGACAGATCCAGATATTTCTTTGCCCTGGTCATGGCCACATACAGCATGCGACGTTCCTCCTCCACATCTCCCGACTGGATGGCCTTGCGGTACGGACACACGCCCTCATTGATAGTAGGGATAAATACTGCCTGAAATTCCAGTCCTTTGGAACCATGCATAGTCATCAACCTTACCCCTTTTTCTTCCTCAGGCAGCGTCCGCCTGTTTTCCGCCATTTTTTTCAATTCTTCTCCATAACTTTCCCCATAGGCCAGCCACTCCGCCAGACTTTTACATTCTCGGGTGGTCTCCTGCAATTCTTCCAGTATTTCCATCCAGTCATCCACACTGACATTTCTCTCTTTGGCATAAGTCTCCAGAAATTCGTCATATCCGATGCCCTTTCGTATGTAGTGTATGGCCGAATAGGGCGACATAGTACGGATGGCCCTTAATTCATTTTCAAAATCCTGGATCCTCTCCAGCATCCAGGGCTGTCCCTTTTTCAGATAAAAACCTTTCAGCCCGCCAAAGGTCACCTCTTCTGTATCAAAGGCACTCCGGCTTATATAACGCACCGGCCGGTTGCAGATCTGCAAAAATTTCCCGCGGCTTCTGTCTCCCAGCGCAATCTCCACATAACAACGAAGATCTTTGGCGATCCAGGTCTCAAACATATTGGGAAGCCTCTCCTTCATGGTAAAAGGAATCCCCCGCTCCATCAGTTTTCCTGCCAGTGTCCGCATCTGCATATTGGTACGGAACAACACTGCCATATCCTCCCAGTCCATTCCATCTTTCTGGTAGGACTGCATCTTCCGCAGGATCCTCTCCGCCTCGGAATACAGCGTCTTGCACTTGTGGATCACCACTTTCTGGATGGCTTTCTGCCAGGCCTGCATCTTCTTATTAAATCTCTTCTTATTACATTTTATCAGTTTATCGCTTGCCTGTAAAATCTGGGGTGAACAACGGTAATTCGTCCCCAGCACGATCTGCTTTCCCTGGGGATACTGCTTTGGAAAAGAAAGCATAATATCCGGCCTGGCTCCCCGGAACCCATAAATAGACTGGTCATCGTCCCCTACAATAAAAAGATTGTTTTCCGGTTCCGCTAACATTTTAATGGTCTCGTACTGTAGCCGGTTAATGTCCTGAAACTCGTCAATCAGTATAAAGCGGAACACCTGCTGCCATTTTTTCAATATGTCTTTCCGCTGTCTCAGCAGATCATAGGTATACACCACCATATCATCAAAATCCAGACAGCGATGCCTCTGTAAGCGGGTCTGATATCCCTGAAAAATATCCCGGAATACCTGCTCCGGGCAGTTTGCGGAGTAATAACAGTCTATGTCGATCCCCTCGCCTTTTACCTTACTGATCTCCTTCTCAATATCTTCTATAAACTCCCTGGCATCCTCTACTTCATAGGAGGTTTCCCGCAATGCCTCTTCCAGGAACCGGAATTTCAATGCCGGTGTGACTATATCCTTGGCTTCATAATTATAAGCCACCCTCAGCATCTGAAAAAAAACAGAATGAAAGGTTCCAAACCGCACCGGATATGCTTTTTCTGCCATACTGCGAAACCGCTGCTGCATCTCCACTGCGGCGGCTTTTGAAAAAGTCACTACCAGGATCTGTTTGGGACTGACTCCCTGCTCCTCAATCAGATTAAGCACCCGGTTGGTGATCACCGTGGTCTTGCCGGATCCCGGTCCCGCCAGCACCATAGCCGGTCCCTCAAAATGTTCAATGGCCTGTTTTTGTTCTGTGTTAAATGAATCGTTCGCCATATTTTCCTTCCCCTTATGATAAAAAGAACCTGCCATCCCTGAAAACACTCCAGGCAGGCAGGCTCTTGCATCGTCTTATCTATTCGTCTTCGTCATCAATATTATATTTTTTCGCTGCATCTGCAATGTTTAACGCATGATCTCCTACACGCTCAAGATCCACCAGAATCTCGTTATAATAAAGGCTTTCTGACGCTCCGCACTTAGACTTGGAAAGTCTCTTCACATTGCGTGCCCGCATCTTCTCAACCATCAGGTCGATCTGAGCCTCCTGATCATAGATAACATGATACAACTCTTCACTTGGATCTTTAAAATGCTCTATAGCAAGATCAAAAATCTTGTATACACACATAGACAACTCTTTCAAGTCCTTCAATGCCTTCTCTGAGAACTTCTGCTTATCCTCTTTCATGTGAACTGCATATCCAAGGACATTCTCAGCGTGGTCACCAATTCGCTCCAAGTCCGTCACAATATGATAAAGATTACCGGCATGAACTGCCTCTTTCTCATTCAATCCCAGCTCACTGGTACGAACCAGCGCATCAATGATCTCTTTATTCAGAAAATCTACCGCTGACTCGTTCTGATTAAATTCATCTTCCGTAATCGTCATTTTATCATAATATGCCTTGGTACACGCTTCAATATTAGAGCGGACCAAAGTATACATACGCTCTACTTCTCTGTCGATCTGACCGATCAGCACGGTACCGGACTGGTATCCGGACTCATCAATATAATGCAAAGACGCCACTTCTTTGATATCCTCGCCAGGTACGATCCACTTGGAAAGTTTCACCAGATACTTGGCACATGGCAGCAACACGATCACTGTGACGATATTGAAGATAGAGTTGGCATTGGCGATCTGTCTGGACGGGTCGGACGCCGTTCCCTGGATCAGGTTAAATACTCCCGGGAATATCTGGGTCACGATCACAAACAATACCATACCGATGCTCTCAAACAAAGCAACGATTATAGCCACTCGTTTGGCATCCTTTCTTCCACCAATGGAAGCCAGTAACGGTGCTACTGACGCTCCGATATTCATACCTAACATCAGGTAGAACATCTGTGGGAAACTGGTCATAACCCCTGCCACTGCCAAAGTCTGCAATACACCGACGGAAGCAGAAGCACTCTGGATAATAACCGTAAAGATCAGACCGATCACAACACACAGGATCGGATTACTGAAGTTTGTCAGCAGTTCCTGGAACCAAGGTGTATCTTTCAACGGTCCCATAGACTCTTTCATGCTCTCCAGACCAATAAACAACACGCCCAGACTGGTAATGATCTGTCCTACTGTCTTGATCTTCGGCTTCTTGGCAACCATTGTGACTGCCACACCAATAAATGCAATAACGGGAGCAACCTGACCGATGTTAAAAGCAATCAGCTGTCCTGTGATCGTCGTTCCGATCTTGGCACCCATCAGAATCCCGACGGACCTCTCCAGCTGCATCATACCTGCATTTACAAATCCAACTACCATGACACACATGGCATTGGAACTCTGGATCAATGCTGTCAATCCGGCTCCTACCAGCATAGCAAGAATCCGATTCTTCGTAAGTTTCTCCAGTATCTTCTTTAAGTAGGAACCGGCAACCAACTTCAATCCATCGCTCATTAAGTTCATTCCGAAAATGAACAGAGCCAGTCCACCTGCCAGTCCAATAACATTCCAAACGCTCATTGTTTAATTCCTCTCCCAATCAAAACTAGTTCAATTGTAAAATCTGCGTAAAATGTACATCCACAGACCAATATAACACCATTCCCGGGAATAAACAACGACTTTATTATTTTTTTATATTCCGTGAAACATCCTATTCAAGGGAATCCATTGTTTCACGAAGGGTATCTGCGGACTCATGAAGTTTGGCAACTTCCTTTTCATCCAGCGAAATCGGCATGGAACACTCCACTCCTTCTTCACCAAGGATTGCCGGCATACTGAGGACAACTCCCTCTACGCCATACTCTCCCTGCATGGAAATCGATACCGGGAAAATAGATTTTTCATCCAGTACAATGGCCTGGCATAGCCGTTTAACAACCATGGCAATACCATAATAGGTAGCATGTTTTTTCTCAATGATCTCATAAGCACTGTTCTTAACCTGCTCAGCGATCGCCTCTGTATTGTTTACATGGTCATAATGTCCACGCATCTCACACATAGTGGAAAGAGGCACACCGGAAACATTGGCACTGCTCCAGGCTGCGATCTCGCTGTCACCGTGCTCACCGATAATATAAGCATGCACATCACGGCTGTCTACAGACAAATGCTCACCCAGTTTATGCTTCAGTCTGGCTGTATCCAGTGTCGTTCCGGATCCAACGATACGCTTTGCCGGCAAGTTGCTTACTTTCTGGGCTACGGCAGTAAGAATATCCACCGGATTGGACACAATCAGCAATATTCCTTTGTAATCAATGGCATTAATCTGCTCAATAACAGAAGTCATGATCTTGGCATTTTTCTGTACCAGATCCAGTCGTGTCTCTCCCGGTTTCTGTGCTGCACCGGCTGTCACAACGATAATGGCTGCATCTGCCAGATCACTGTAATCTCCTGCCACAACCTGGGCAGATCCCACAAAACAGACACCATGGCTGATATCCATTGCCTCTCCTTCTGCTTTCTGGCGGTCTACATCCACCAGAACAATCTCAGAAAACAGTCCTCCCTGCATCAGTGCAAAAGCCGATGACGAACCTACAAAACCACAACCAACAATACCTACTTTTCTCGTATTCATAAAACTCATTCCTCCTGATCTATCTTATTCCATAGTATCTGCCCACATCCATAAATAATACCCCTTTTTCTACTATGTTATATACTATTTCTTCCAAATCGTCAAGTCGCACGCCGCCTCTCACGGTCTGTTTCGATCCACTCATCCAGTGTAAGAGGTGTATAATCAGAAAACATACAGAAGCAGTTGATCATCTGGCAGGGTATATGCCGCAACTGTCCGGATCCCGGCCCTGTATAGACAGTCTGTTCAGCCTCTTTTATAAAATGATCGATCAACCTTTCGTCTCTTGTATCGTGGACATGGCCGTACAACATATATGTTTTGGGATTTCCCTCTTTGTCCCGGCGGTACTGGCCATTATAACAGCAGATAGGATAATGGCTCAGCACCACTTTCCGTCCGTTGTCGTGAAGTTCCGCATAGGGACGGATCCACTCAAACCGGGATGGGTCAAATCTGCGATCGGACAGATAATTGTCGTGGTTTCCCACGATCAAATATAGTTTACCCTGAAGTCTGTCCAATATTTCACTGGTTTTTTTCCCCCGTTCCATAGACACATCTCCCAGGATCACCACCTCATCCTGTGGCCTTACTTTTTCATTCCATCTGCGTATCATATATTCATGCATGGCATCACAGTCGGCAAATTCCCGGCAGTCCATCTTGGTCAGCAGTGCCTCATGGAAAAAATGCAGATCCGAAATATAATATCGCACGCTCTCACCTCCTGTAACAGACACAAAAATGCTCCAGGGCGACCATTGTCTCTCTGGAGCAGATTCGTTTATCTGTTTTACTGCCTTTATTTGATCTCGTAAATCCATCCTTCCGGTGCTTCCAGATGTCCCATCTGGATACCAGTCAATGTCTCATACAATTTCTTGGTAACAGGTCCCATCTCCTCCATGCCGGCTGGGAAACAGATTTCTTTGCCATGGTCATTGATCTTGCCTACCGGTGAGATAACAGCCGCTGTTCCACACAGACCGCACTCTGCAAAGTCTTTTACCTCTTCGAATGGTACCACTCTCTCCTCTGTCTCAAGACCCAGGATCTCTCTGGCTACATAAACAAGGGATCTTCTTGTGATAGATGGGAGAATACTGTCAGATTTTGGTGTTACAACTTTGCCATCCTTTGTTACAAAGATAAAGTTGGCTCCACCAGTCTCCTCTACATTGGTTCTGGTGGCTGCATCCAGGTACATATTCTCATCAAATCCCTGATTGTGGGCATCTACAATGGCATGAAGGCTCATGGCATAGTTCAGACCAGCTTTGATATGTCCTGTACCATGTGGTGCCGCACGGTCAAAATCACTGACACGAATCGTAATTGGTTTTGCGCCGCCCTTGAAGTATGGTCCTACCGGTGTACAGAAAATACGGAACTCATACTCATCGGATGGTTTAACACCGATTACAGGTCCTTTGGCAAACATATATGGACGTATGTACAAAGTAGCACCGGAGCCATATGGAGGCACATACTCTGCATTTGCCTTTACTACTTTTTCAATGGCCTCTACGAACTTGTCCTCTGGGAATACAGGCATCTCCAGACGACGACAGGAATCTGCCATTCTGGATGCATTCAGATCCGGACGAAACACGACAATTCTTCCATCCTCTGTTGTATATGCTTTCATTCCCTCAAAACAAGTCTGTGCATACTGCAATACACCGGCGCACTCGCTCATGGTAACAGTAGCGTCTGTAGTGAGTCCGCCTTCATCCCACTTGCCATCCTTGTAAGTAGCTACAAATCGCTGTGCTGTCTCATGATAACCAAAGCCAAGGTTGGACCAGTCTATGTTTTTCTTTTCCATTTCGATTCCTTCTTTCTTGCGTTTCACTTTATGTGTTTTATCTTACAACTTGACAGGGTGGCTGTCAAGATTTCCTCTTTCCTAAACCATTATTTTTTATTATAATATACATAATTGATTGCTATGGGAGGTAATAATGAAAAATATATTATGTTTTGGAGATTCAAATACTTATGGACTGATCCCTTTTGGCGGCCGGCTGGATGAACACACCCGCTGGACCAGGGTGCTGTCCTCCCTGTTGGGAAAAGACTACTGGATCCACGAGGAAGGCCTGAACGGGCGCACCACCGGTTTGGATGACCCGGTATGGCCGGGGCGGAACGCACTGGATTACCTTGATCTGTGTCTGGAGACCCATGAGCCGCTGGACCTTACGATCCTTATGCTTGGGACCAATGATCTGAAAATATGTTTTTCCCCTTCTCCGGAAGCCATCGCCAGCCGCCTCCGGATCCTGGCGAAAAAAATACAGCAGGCATCCCATGCTCTTCTGATCGTAAGTCCTGTACCTCTGGGCGAAAAAATGTCCACCGGCCCCTGTGCCTCCGACTTTCCGCCAGAATCTGTAGCGGTATCCCACCAGTTATCTTCTGCCTTGCGGGAAACGGCCGATGCCTGCGGTGCCTGGTTTTTAGATGCAGGGGACTACGCCGAAGTGTCGGATATTGACAGTGTCCACATCACCCCTGACGGACACCGTTCCCTGGCTCACGCTGTTTATGAGAAATTACGATCCATGAATTTCTGATGCACGGGGAAGCAGTACATACCTATTATCACGCAAGGAGGAATTCTGTGAGAGTTACCGGAATCATATGTGAATTCAATCCATTTCATGATGGCCACAAATATTTAATAGAACAAGCCAAAGAATTAACCGGATCCGACTATACCGTCTGTCTCATGAGCGGCGATTTTGTCCAGCGTGGTGAACCGGCGGCACTGGACAAATACACCCGCACAAAACAGGCATTGGAGGGAGGCGCCGACCTAGTTTTGGAACTGCCGGTGCGCTACGCCCTCTCCAGCGCCGGAGACTTTGCTGCGGGAGGTGTGTGCGCCCTGTCCGCCTTAGGCTTCGTAACAGATCTCTGCTTTGGCAGTGAATGGGGCGAGATTCGTCTTTTTGAAAAAACTGCTCAGGTGCTGCACCAAGATCAGGATGCTCTGGCAGACGCCATCCGTAAAAAGCAGAAAACAGGTGTCTCCTTTGCCGCCGCCAGAGAACAGGTTTTATCCCAACAATATGACCTGTCTCCCTCCCTGTTATCCCAGCCCAATAACACTCTGGGTGTGGAATACTGCCTGGCAATCCTGAACCAGGACTCCCCTTTGCAGCCCCACACCATCAAACGGCAAGGGGCCGGCTATCACGAACAAACTCTGTCAGAGAATTTTCCATCTGCCACCGCTCTCCGGCAGAATATGGCAGCAGAAAATATCCCTCATCTGACACTGGACGATTTTTCAGATATGATCGGTGCCAGCCTGCTAAAAAGCCGGGATCTGACCCGTTACAAAGACATTTCACCAGATCTTGCCGGTCGCATCCGCAGAGAACTTTCTACCTATCATCAGGCGTCTGATCTTGTGGCCCGGTGCCAGACCAGGATCTTTACCGAAAGCCGTGTCCGCCGGTGTCTGCTGCAATGCCTCTTAGACCTGACGCCGGAAATCAATGTTTCTATCCCTTATCTCCGGCTTTTAGGCATGAAAAAAAAAGCCAGCCACTTGTTAAAACAAGTCACTGACTGTCGTATCATCACTCGCCTCGCAGCCGATGAAAAACTCCTGACAGAGGATGTGCTGGCTCTTTTACGCCAGGATATCCTGGCTTCTGACCTTTACCGTATGATCTGGAATCGAAAATACGGCAGTATGGAGCGCAATGAATATCAGCACTCACCCCTGCTTCAAGTCTGAAATCCTTTTGGCCCAGAATGGCACTCCATCTTCTGAAATGCCGCAGATGCCGATGGTCTGACAATTTCTCTCTGCATCCCATACCGCTGTTACAAATGCTTCTTCGGTATGTGGACCATATGAAATAGTCAGTTTATGTCCTTCGTACTTCCAGGTTCCCTGGATGGAACAGCACTCATAATAATCTCCATAGCATCCCCGGTCCAGCTTCATCGGAACTCCGGTCTGGATGCCCTGTGGCAGAGTCTTTGTCAGAGTAATCCTCTCATATTTACCAAGAACCTTCTCCAATGGAATATCCTGGACGATCTCTCCTGCATATGGCTCCGGTGCTACTACCGGCCAACCGCTTTCTGACCAGTACATCTTACGGATCTGCATCGTTGACGGCTCCAGCCAGTCTCCTATGTACTCTTTCTGGCGAATATGATTTACAAGATACCAGTTTCCATCCTTGTCGTGCAATACAGAGTTGTGTCCCGGCGCCATATAGCCTACGCCATGGCTCCACTGATAACCACAATACGCCATATAACCCACTTCGTTATATGGATCCTCCGTATCCGTCATTTCTCTTCCGTTGTAATCCACATAAGGACCGGTCACCTTTTTACTGCGGCCCACTCGAATCTGATAATCGGTTTTCAACGATCCATAAGAAACGAACAGATAATAATACTCCGTCTCCTCATTGTAAATAATATAAGGACCTTCCACCGCTCCGCTAAGCCATGCCGGACGACAGCAGATGCAGGTACCAATGCCATCCTCTGCAGCCAGTCCTGTCTGCTCATTCAGTTTCAGAATGTGGATTCCTCCCCAGAATGAACCATATACCATATACATTTCTCCGGTTTTCACATCCCGTATGATATTGGCATCAATTCCGTTTACCGGCATGGACTCATCGGTTTTCAGCACGCAGTCTTTGGGCTCAAAAGGTCCTTCCGGTTTATCTGAAACAGCGGTAAAAATACAGGATTTCTGGGAGCCGAAAGAAGAATTGGAGCAGTACAGACGATATTCATCTCCTACCTTTACCATATCCGGTGCCCAGATGTGCTTTGTACCAACCCATTCCTGGGACTCTGCCGGTGGCTCCGGCACTACTTTGCCCAGATTTTTCCAGTGGATCAGATCCGGAGACTTCATAGCAATGGCATCGGTTCCATAGATATAGTAGTCTCCCGTTACATCATCCTGGTAAATCGCCGGATCATGGGTCAGCCACAGTCCCATTTCATCGGAACAGCGGTCTGGCATATGTTCAAAAATATTTCTCGGTGGCTGTTTTGGCGGCTCTGCCGGGTAAAAAACATCTTTACTCATATTTCACCTCTCTTTTCTGTTTAAAAATGGCTTGACAGACAATCCCTGTCAAGCCACAATGCTTTTCTTATGGAAATTATAAATCTTAGCGGTAGAATACTTCGCCCAGCATCAAGTCACGCTTGAAGTCGCGGATGTTTGTATTCTTGTCAATGTATACAGCTTCAATGCCCATTGCATTTGCCCATTCACCCATCTGATCTGCTGTCAGGTCATATGTGAATGCTGTATGATGTGCACCACCTGCAAGGATCCATGCCTCAGCACCTGTGTAAAGGTCTGGCTGTGGAGTCCAGAAGTTAGTAGCTACAGGAAGTTTTGGCATTGGTTTCTCGTTCTTCTTGCACTCAACATCGTTGATGATAAGACGGAAACGGTTTCCAAGGTCGATCAGAGAACATGCAATTCCGGCACCTTCTTTGGATGTAAATACCAGACGAGCTGGATCTTCGCGATCACCCATGGAAAGTGGCTGGCATTTAATGCTGATCGGGCCATCTGCGATAGATGGACAAATCTCAAGCATATGAGCCTGAAGGATTCCTTCTTTGCCTTTTACCATATTGTATGTGTAATCCTCTAACATGGATGTACCTTTGGCATCTTTCTTGCCTGCTGTCATGATCTTCATAAGACGAACCATAGCAGCTACTTTCCAGTCACCCTCTGCACCGAAACCATATCCTTTTTCTTCCAGTCTCTGGATAGCCAGTCCCGGAAGCTGTTTCAGGGAACCAAGATCACCAAAGTGAGTAACGATTGCCTGATAGTTCTTCTCATTCAAAAATCTCTCAAAACCAAGCTCGATCTGAGCCTGTACAGCTACATGTTTCTTGAACTCTTCTGGGTCTCTTCCCTCAAGAAGAATGTCATATTTGTCATAATACTCATCTACCAAAGCGTTGGTATCAGAAGCGGATACAGAAGCTACACAGTCTGCGATCTCGTTTACAGGGTAAGCATCTACTTCCCATCCAAATTTGATCTGAGCTTCTACTTTATCACCTTCTGTAACAGCAACATTACGCATGTTATCTGCCACACGCATTACACGAATGTGGCTGCTCTCCATAATACCGATAGCAGTACGCATCCAGTCGCCAATTTTCTCCTGAATAACAGGATCAGTCCAATGACCAACAACAACTTTACGCTCAATTCTCATACGGCTTACAATATGACCATACTCACGGTCACCATGTGCTGCCTGGTTCTCGTTCATGAAGTCCATATCGATGGTGTCGTAAGGAATTTCTTCATTGAACTGTGTATGAAGATGAAGCAGTGGCTTTCTGTACTCCTGCAGACCAAGAATCCAGGATTTAGCTGGGGAGAATGTATGCATCCAGGTAATAACACCGGCACAATTCTCATCTGCATTTGCCTCATTGAAAGTCTTACGGATCAATTCGTTAGTGATCAGGGTTGGTTTCCAAACTACTTCGTAAGGAAGCTTGCCAGATTTGTTCAAAGCGTCCACAATCTGTTTGGAATGCTCTGCTACATGAGCGAGACACTCATCTCCATAAAGATCCTGAGATCCTGTACAAAACCAAAACTTATAGTCTTTTGATAATAACATGTCGTCCTCCTTTTACTGTATGGGAAAACCCCCACACATTCTATAAATGAATTTGCTTTCATTATACAACGCATAGGGGTTTCTTTACAAGATAAAATTTAAAATTTTATATCAAATTGCGAATACTTTTATAGAGTACCGCACCATTTTCTCCCACGGGGATAGAAACCTTTCCATCTTTCACAGTCAAAACCCGGGCTTCCATGGAAAATCCCTGCTGGTCCGTGGTCATCATAGAAGCAATTTTTTCGCCATCCTTCAGTCCCAGACGCCATACATCCACTTGGATCTCTCTTTGGGTTCCTCCCGTCTGTACGGCAATGACTGCCTTTTCTTCTCCCTGGAACCGGCCGTACACGATCAGGCCGTTTTCACCGTGTAGATACAGCATACTTCCTGTCTTAAATACCTGATAGTCTCTGTGGATACGGATCATTTCTTTATGGAATCGGATCAGTTCATTGTCCTCTCTGCCCCATGGATAACTGCGGCGGTTATCCGGATCCGTCCATCCGCACACACCCGCTTCATCACCGTAATACAGGGTAGGTGCTCCGACCCATGTCATCTGCATCACAACCGCCTGTCTCATCACAGCCGTATTTACACCCATATCCGCCGCCCTCGGTCCGGCAAATGCAGTCCGTCCTACTTTTTTGTTGGTACGGGTTAAAAATCTCGAATGGTCGTGGTTGGAAAGTTCATTCATGGCCACCTGTGCCGAAGGCATTGTAAAACGGGCACCATAATCGGTCATAGCACCAAAAAAAGCAGAAGCATCACCGATCATGTCCGGTGCTGCCATATCACTGTGTTTTTCCATTCCTGTTAAAAACCAGCTGACAGGTTCCATAAAAGCATCATAATTCATAACTGTATCCCACTGGCTTCCATCCAGCCACGGGGAAGGATCTCCATAATGCTCTGCCAGGATGATCGCCTCCGGATTCGCTTTCTTCACGCTCTCACGGAATTTTCTCCAGAATCCATGGTTATAATCCTCTGAATGTCCCAGATCTGCTGCCACATCCAGACGCCATCCGTCCACATTGTATGGTTCCGATACCCATTTTTTTGCAATGCGCATAACATAAGACGCCAGTTTCTCCGATTCCTCGTAATTTAACTTCGGCAAAGTATCGTTACCCCACCAGGAATCATAGTGTGTATTGTCCGGCCAGCTTCCATCGGGATAAAAATGGAAAAAATCATGATACGGACTGTCTTCCGTCAAAAAAGCCCCTTTTTCATAACTTGCATCCCGGTCATATATTTTTTCCCGGTCCAGCCATTTATTAAAAGAACCACAGTGGTTGAACACACCGTCCAGGATCACTTTCATGCCCCGCTTATGCACCTCTTCTACAAACGATGCAAAAAACGCATTACTGGCCTCTAAGTTTTCTTTGTTTACCACCCGCTGTATATAACGCTCTGCATGGGAATTGTCCAGATCTCCCTCCGGAAGGACCTCTCCTCCATCCTTTGTGATGACACCGTAATGAGGATCCACATAATCGTAATCCTGGGTATCATATTTGTGGTTGGATGGGGACACAAAAATAGGGTTCAGATAAAGCACTTCTACCCCCAGATCCTGGAGATAGTCTAATTTTTCCCAGATGCCTTTTAAATCTCCGCCGTAAAACTCACGGACTCCCATAGACGCAGGCATTTTGTTCCAGTCTTTTACCCGGGTCACCGGCTCGCCAATATAAGAATACTCTCTGTCCACTACATCGTTGGAAGAATCCCCATTGTAAAAACGATCTACAAAGATCTGGTACATAACTGCGCCTTTTGCCCAGGCCGGAGTATGAAAACCAGGTATGATGCAAAAATCAAAATACGGGTTGATCTCGTCCACCACGCCCTGACGGTTGTAGCAGATCAACTCTCCCCTTTTTTCAATCTGAAAATGATAAGAAATCTGATGACTCTCCAGTGAAAGAGTTACAGCATAGTAGTCAAACTGACTGTTTCTTTCTTTCACATACATATCGTAACATGCGCCATCTACAACGGCTGTTACTTTTTCAGCATCGTCCCGCCCCGTGCGGCAAAGGATTTCTACTTGTGAATTTATTTCTGGTTCTGCCGGATTTACAAAATTACCGGTACCATCACTAAAAATGGCAGCTCTGTTTATTGTTCCGTCTGTCATAGTCTGTTTCCGTCATCCTTTCCCCTGTATATTTTTTTATTTCTCTCAATAAAAGTCAAAAGGACAGCTTCACGATGCTGTCCTTTTGGGAGAAGGTATTTTTGTTACTTATGGGGTGTAGCAAAAACTATATAATGTATTGGGGTTTACGAGTGTTACTATAACATTGTTTGCTACATAAGTGTGAACAAACATCAACTTTTTTTTCATTTTTTTTTGTGTAATTTACCCAATACTTTTCTCCCGTTTGAACTTTTGCACAATTCATTATTCATTTTCTCCGTTTTCCTCGTCATTATGCTCAAACAACGATTTAAACTCATCCTGGCCGATACGCTCTTTTTCAATCAAAAGCTCTGCCAGTTTGTGCAATACATCCATATGATCTTTCAAAATACCTGTTGCTTTTTCGTGACAGGTATCAATGATCTTTTTCACTTCGCGGTCAATTACTTCCGCTGTGCCTTCGCTGAAGTTCTTGGTGTGTCCAATGTCTCTTCCGATAAACACTTCATCATCCGATGTGCTGTAATTGATCATTCCCAGTTCTTCTGAGAAACCGTATTTGGTAACCATGTCTCTGGCTGCTTCGGTAGCCTGGCGGATATCCTGTACTGCGCCGGTGGTAACATCTTCAAAGATCAGTGACTCTGCAATACGTCCGCCCAGACAGACCGTGATATCCTGCAGCATCTTTCCTTTGGTCAAATGCATTTCATCCCGCTCCGGCAACGGCATAGTGTAACCTGCTGCCCCCTGTCCGGTCGGAATAATAGACACTGTATACACAGGTCCCACATCCGGAAGCACATGGAACAAGATAGCGTGACCTGCCTCGTGATAGGCCGTGATCTTTTTGTCCTTTTCAGAAATAATACGGCTCTTTTTCTCGGAACCGATTCCCACCTTGATAAAGGATTTGCGGATGTCTTCATCCTTGATATATCCACGGTTATCCCTGGCTGCTGCAATGGCAGATTCGTTCATAAGATTTTCCAGATCCGCTCCGGCGAACCCTGCTGTAGTTCTGGCAACTTCTTCCAGGTTGACATCCTCTGCCAGCGGTTTATTTTTAGCATGTACCTTCAAAATCTCTTCTCTGCCCCGCACATCCGGCAGTCCTACATGGATCCTGCGGTCAAAGCGTCCCGGACGGAGAATAGCCGGATCCAGAATATCTACACGGTTGGTAGCCGCCATTACGATGATTCCTTCATTGACGCCAAAGCCATCCATCTCAACCAGCATCTGGTTCAGTGTCTGCTCACGCTCATCGTGACCGCCGCCCAGTCCGCTGCCTCGTCTTCTGGCTACGGCATCGATTTCATCAATAAATACGATACAAGGGGCATTTTTCTTGGCATCCTCAAACAGATCTCTGACACGGGAAGCACCGACACCTACAAACATTTCCACAAAATCCGAACCGGAAATACTGAAGAACGGAACGCCCGCCTCACCGGCAACGGCTTTTGCCAGCAATGTTTTACCGGTTCCCGGAGGGCCTACCATGATCACACCTTTCGGGATCCTGGCTCCCAGTCTGGTGTACTTCTCAGGATCAGCCAGGAAATCTACAATCTCCTCTAACTGTTCTTTTTCCTCTACCAAACCAGCTACATCCGCAAATGTCTTTGCTTTGTCATCCGGTGTGGTCATCTTGGCACGGCTCTTTCCAAAATTCATCATTTTGGAGTTGCCGCCACCTCCCTGTGACTGTGAATTAAACATGCTGAACAGGAAAAACAGCAGGATAAATCCTACAAAATATGGAAGAACCGTCACATACCACGGCGTCTTCTGCACATCTTTTACTACTACATTGGTAAAATTCACGCTTTCCATATAGGACATCACTTTATTGACATCCGATATATAAAAACTCTTCGTCTGGTTTTCCTTGCTGACCACAACCACACGGCCGGTAGGAACTTCCTGATTCTGCACGATCTGCACCGACGCTACTTTATCCTTCTGCAGGTCCTGCTTAAAACTGTTATAGTTATAACTATCTTTGTTCACGCCTCCAAACAGATCATTACCAAACACTGCCAGCATGACCACCATAGCAATGAGAACGAAAAATCCTAATCCTCTCGCATTTTTCATGGGGAAAATCCTCCTTCTAGTCCAATAATTCTAACTCACCAATATATGGCAGATTGCGGTATTTCTGAGCGTAATCCAATCCAAATCCCACTGCAAAATAATCCTCAATCTCAAATCCTAAATAATCAATGGTAACCGGCGTCACACGACGGCTTGGCTTATCCAGCAGGCTGCACAAACGCAGGCTGGCCGGATCCCTTTTCTTCAATATATTACTCAAAAGAGCCAATGTGCGTCCGGAATCCACAATATCTTCTACCACCAGTACATGACGGCCTTCTATACTCATGTTCAGATCCTGATCGATGGAAATCGTTCCGGTGCTGTCCATTCCGTCACCGTAACTGGACACTCTCATAAAATCCATGGTAACCGGCACTGTAATATATTTTGCCAGTTCACAGGTAAAAAATACACTTCCACTGAGAATACATACAAGATGAACTTTTTTACCAACATAATCCTCATTGATCTGCTGTGCGATCTCCTTGATTTTTGCAATCAGTTCTTCCTCACTGATTCTTACCTGAATTTCCTCTTTCACTATGATTCCTCCATTCCAAAGTATTCACAAACCACTATTGATACCACCAGAACATGGCTGGTTTTTTCTGTCACTTTGTAATACTCGCTTATCCGCCCCGGGATTGCCCACAAAACATGGGATCCATCCGCCAATACCCACTGGCTGCTCCGCTGCTGCCGTGGAATGTGCTCATCTATATAGTACCGGGACAACTTCTTCTTATGTCCGTTCTGATCCATGCAAAAATAGTCGCCCTCCAAAGGGTTTCGTAAGAACAGACCATTTACAATCATATCATAATCAAACCATTTCGTATAGTCCTTTTGCGGAATTTTCTCCGGCAGTTCCAAACGATTTTTCAAGGTAAAAGAAACCTCATATATCACATCTTTTATTCCTATCTTATGTACATCCCCCGGCCGGCATGTCATTTGTGCCGCCGTCTCCTGTTTTTGTTCTCTCTGGTAAAAATAAATCCGGTCATATCCCTTTTCCACGTCCGTCTCCCCCGGCAGCTGGATCCGCCTGCCACTCTCTGCCCGGCAGAGAGAATGGATCTTTTCATAATGGACGGCTGATATATCCTTTGCCCCGGTTACCATTTTTTCCAACACCTGGCGCAAAACTTCATCCCGTACCACCTCTTCTTCCTGCAAAAAACCGTCGGTATCCAGACTGTATCCGTTGTCTTCCTTCCTCACCAGTCTGCCGGCCGCTTCTCTTCCCTGCTTTTCTATATAGAGACACCACTTTTCCTGCCTCTCTGCCATGGCCGCAATATGAGCTGCTGCCTGGGCGTTAATGTTTTTCGTTACCAGAGGCAGTATCTGCCGGCGCAGTATATTCCGGCTGTATTTAAGACTGCTGTTGGTAGAATCCTCACAGTAAGACAGTTGCTTTTCAGTCAGATACGCTTCAATTTCCTGCCGGCTGACAAATAGAAGAGGTCTGATAAAAGGTCCTCTTTTTACCGGCATCCCCCGGAGACCTCTGGGACCGCTGCCCCGGAACAGATGAAACAATACCGTCTCCGCCTGGTCATCTCTGTGATGAGCCAGTGCGATCTTATCCGCCCCTACTTTTTTTGCATACTCTTCCATAGCCTCATACCGCAGGCGTCTTCCGGCCTCTTCCTCCGTCATCCCCAGTTCTTTTGCCGCCGCCGGCACATCTTTTTTTACAAGACAAAAAGGCAGGTTTTTCTTTCCTGCCAGTTCCCTTACAAAGGCTGCATCCCGGTCTGCTTCCGCTCCCCTGATCCCATGATGCACATGGATCACATACAGCGTCAGTCCCAGTTTTTCTTTTAATTCGTCTAACAGCGCCAGAAGGCACACGGAATCTGCCCCGCCGGACACACCTGCCACCACAGTATCCCCCGGCATCAGCAGCTTCTTTTGTTCATTATATGCTAAAAAATCCTGTAACACGGCTTCCTCCCGGATTCTTTGTTGTATTCATCTTTTATCTTAACGATTTTTGCCTCGTTCGTCAATTTTTATTCCAAAAACCAAGAACCAGCACCGTCATATCGTCTGCCGCCTCCTGACTGGCTCCTGCCAGTGCATGGATCAGGATCTGGTTGGCAAACTCCTGGGCGTTGGGACCTGCCACCTCTCTTATCATTTCTGTCATGTCTTTTTCATAGCCATCCGGCACGCCGTCCGACACAAGGATCACCATATCTCCCGGTTTCAACTGCCTCTTTACTACATCGCATCCGGTATCCACCGAAACGCCTACCGGCAGCGACTGGGCTTCGATCACTTCCACCTGGCCGTCCCGGTACAGATAGGCCGCAGCCGCACCGCTTTTGATAAACTGGCACCATCCCGTGTACAGATCCACCGACACCATATCCAGCGTCGTAAAGGATTCCCCTTCGTATTCTGCCACCAACAGCGTATTCAGAAGCCGCCAGGCTGTCTGCTTTTCAAATCCCGCCTCCAGCAGATGTTCCAGCGTTTCAATCAGACTGCCGCTGTCTCTCTCAGCCTCGCCGCCGTATCCCATACCATCCGCCAGCACCATTAAAAGTTCACCGCTTTCCAGTTCCAGGAATGAATAATTATCTCCTGACACCTGCTGATCCCATCTGGATACCCTGGCCACCGCAGTCAGCCCCTTATAACATGTATCCTGGCGGAAATACATGGTCTGGGATTCTCTGGACAAAACATTTCTTGTTTCTCGGGCCGGTGTCAGCTTCGCCCCCAGTTCTTCCGACAAAACCGCCGCCACATCCGTTTTGGTCAGGCACTGGTTTTTCCCGCAATGTCCGGTAAACGCCACTTCTATTTTGTTATTTTTTTTCACGCCCCATACTTTTTCAATATGGATCCCATATAATTCAAGTCTCTTTTTGAGCTGATTCAAAACACCCCTCTGCAAAGGTTGTCCATCTCCCAGTCTTGTGGTAAAACCACTGAGCGCCTGGGCCACCTCCAGCATTTGCCTGGCCATGATCTCCCGGTTTCTGGCCAGTTGGTTCTGCCACCCGATCCTCTGTCTGGCATGGGCCATCTCTTGTCTGGCCAGTTCCTTGTACTCTTCCAGTCTCATACAACGGCTGGCAAAATCCTGGTTTTCCTGCCACACAGACGCCTCCCCCTGCTGCTCCATCTGCCACAGAATATCTGCCATTCCCTGCCTGGTTTCATCACCGTGGTGCTCCCAGCAGTGGCGGCAGTTCAGGCATCCCTGGCACAGCCTTTCCGATATATCCTCTAAAATATCTTCCATCACCTCTCCCGGCACACTCTCCTGCTGCCGTACCCGGCCTGTAAAACTTTTAGCAAGTCGGCGGAAGGCGTCGGAAAAATCATTCAGTTTCTGATTGGCCAGTTCCTTTACTTCATCTCCTACATAAGCACTGTCATCCAATGTAAAAATCTCCGCTTTTCTTGGCTGTACCCCCGGTATTCCAAGGAAGATTAAGGTACCCGACACCAAAGAGCGCAGTTCCACTACTCCCGGAAACAGATTGCCCGCCCCATAGATTAAGAGGCACCCTGTCGTCAGATACAACAGACTACTGATTATTTTTCCACCTTTTCGCACAGCGCCGCTTATCACCCCCAGACCACTGTACAAACCTACCAGCACCGGATTGCCGCCCTGGGCCACTGCCAGCACACCAGCAGCCACTCCCGTCATAGCCGCCGGTGCTGCTCCATAACTGACTCCCGCAAACAGGATCAGAAAATATCCGGCACACCGTGTCAGGGAAAAAAGATCATTTACCGCCTGGGGCACACCATACAGCCCCAGAAATACAATGGCCAAAAGGCTGATCCATTCCTCGTTCCCCGGCACATCTTTCCACTTTTTCTCCAGGATAAAACGAATCCCCGGCCGAAACACCCGGCCCAGACCGTACACAGCCACACCCTCTCCCAGCGACACGAAAAGACATTCCCATGTGTTACGAAACAACAGACTTCCCACCAATCCGGATATCAGACTTACTACACCGCACAACACAGCTGTCAGCCAGAGGGGCAGTTCTCCTTTATCCATTTCTTTATAAAAATGCCCCGCCACCATAATAGCCATGATGCAGAATATGTACCGCAGTAAATGGTTGCCGGAAGTTGCACTGAACATACCGGCTAAAACCATACTGCCCATCCAGCCATATTTTTTTCGTTCCCGGCACGCCACACTCACCATGGCCACCCCAAATGGATTCACAGTCCCAACAAAGGCTCGTCCCATCATAAAACAGATGCCCATCAGCACCCACACACCTTTATCCCATCGTTTGCTGACCTGCTGCATTTTAGAATCCCTCCTCTTGTATTCATTAGAGGTATAGTATAGCCAACCTATTCAGCATATTTTGTCAAAACAGGAACCAAATGCAAAAAAAATCCCGGATGGTTAGTCCGGAATTTTTTCGAAAGAAATAAAGATGAAAAAATAAAATATAACAAAAATTTGGAATTAACAACTTAATTGCCGCTCTCACCGTCGGCCGCTTTAAAAATTATCTCGTTGCCATACACAAGGCCAAACTTCTCCCTGGCTGTGTCCTCTATATACTGATCTGTCTTCATATATTCTGACTTTTCTTTAATTTCCTTTTTTTCTTTTTGCAGTTCTTTTTTCTGCGCCTTCAACTCTGTCTGCTGTGCCTGCAGCTTTTTGCAGTCTGCACGCAGATTCACGCCGTGAATTACCAGCGTACCAACAAAAAGGCCAGCAACCATCATAACAAGATATAAACTTGTTCTACGCTTTTTCCTTTTTTTCACGGTTGAATCATCCCTCCAATTGCTATCCCTGTAGTGCAACTATCATTCTATAATTGTAGTGTTTTAATTATAGGGGTTTTTGCACAATAATTCAAGGCTTTTTTGCCTTTTTTTTGCCTTTTTTTCCGATTTTTCCGCGAATCCAAACATACGGTCGCAAAATCATCCCACAAAGACCATTCCATAGCCGTAGAACAATCCTCTCCACCACATCACCAGCCGTCTTCTTGTATAGGATCATGCCCCCGCCAAACAAAACAAGAAAAAAACTGCGGAGGATTCCTTGATTCATGCGGAATATCACATCAAACACAAACACACCGGCCGCCAGCCAGAAACACCAGTCCCGGATAAAACAAGCGGTCCTGGTCCTTTTTCTCCACAACCCATGGATCACATCATAGAAAAAACGCACCAGGATCCCCGCACAAAAACCGGCTATCCCATACCACAACTGGCCAAGGACTTTTTCCATCAGCGAAAGATCCTTCCAATCCGGCCGCCGGATGTACTTTTGATCTTAGGCTCTTTATAAGCCAATTCTCTGACTTTCCCCTGGATCTCTACTTCGCCTCGTTCCAGAACCAGCTTTTTTACGTGAAGATCCTCTCCTGCCAGCCGGAGCTGTCCCTCTACTGTGTCCAGTACCACCTCCTGGGTGTCAAAGGAAATAACCTCCGTAACCCCTGTCAATTCTATCTTTTTACGGTTCAGCATCTGAAGACGCTGCTCCTGATTGGATATCGTCTGCTCCACAGCTATCCTCCCTTTGTTCACATACTATTATATAGTATGCCGGAGCCGGCTCTGTTAGAACTTACAGATCTTTATACATTTCTCTTGCTTCTTCTTTTTTGCATGTTTCATCGGTACGAAGCACTTCTACTTTTGTATTCCGGTTGCCAAACTGTATCTCAATGACATCCCCCGGTTTTACCTGCACCGACGCCTTCGCCACCTTGCCATTAACCTGAATCCTTCCGGCATCACAAGCCTCATTGGCCACGGTGCGGCGTTTTATCAATCTTGAAACCTTTAAATATTTATCTAATCTCATAACAGACTCTCTCCTTTTTGTTTTCTGTGCCTCGGTAATCACTTGCCAATCCCGGGCAACAAAAAACACTCCCTTGCACGGCAAGAGAGTGCTATCACAACCATTGTGTCTATAAACAGAACAAATTATGCGTTCAAAGTATCCTTCAAGCCTTTGCCAGCTTTGAACTTAGGAGCTTTGGATGCAGCAATCTTCATAGGCTGTTTTGTAAGTGGGTTGATTCCCTCTCTAGCTGCTCTCTGAGCTACTTCAAATGTACCAAATCCAACTAACTGAACTTTTCCATCTGCTTTCAATTCATCTGTTACTGTGTCGATGAATGCTTTCAATGCGCTCTCAGCATCTTTTTTTGACAACCCTGTTTTTTCAGCCATAGCTGCTACTAATTCTGTCTTATTCATGGATTATATCCTCCTCGAAAATTTTTGTTCTAGATTTATAAATATCCTACTTCATATATATAACCTTTTTTCGGTGCTTTGTCAAGGAAAATATGATAAACTCGGGCTTTTTCACCCTTCTGTCTGCCTTGCCAGAAACCTGGCTCCGCAATGTGCCATCTTCTCTTCTGTTTCCGTAAAATACATTCCTTCTTTTTTGCCAAATAAAAACAATGCTCCGATGGCATCCCCTTCTGATACGATGGGACAGATCACCTGGGCGGTGACATCGTCCTCCTTTTCAAACAACCGGCAAAATCTGGCATCCTCAGCCGTTGCCATCACCACCTGCCGCTGTTCTATGCACTGCTGCAGATCCTCGTGGATCCGCTGGTACAGACAGTTCCCGCTCTGTGGGCCTGCCGCTGCAATGACCTGATATCTGTCACAGACACAGGCCGTGGCTCTGGTCAGTTCCGCCAGTGCCTCTACATATTCTCCCGCCAGCGGCTCAATTCCTTGAGCGGGAGAATTTTTAGTCAGTATGATTTCTCCATCTGAACTTACCAGGATCTCCATGGACTCACCTTCGCGAATGCGGAGTGACCGTCTTATCTCTTTGGGGATGACGATCCGGCCAAGTCCATCGATCCTGCGTACAATTCCTGTCGCTTTCATATGATCCTCCTAGTTTTCCTATATATTTTTCATTCATGTGTGGTAAAGGTAGTATGTGGAAAACAGAGAAAAATATTCATAATGTTATACAACCTTTCAGGTGCCGATATTTCCCTCAATTCCGCCATTTGTCAATGCTATTCCGTGATTTTCGCAGTTTTTATTCCGTCACTTTCGCAAAAAGGCCTTTTACATATGCGCCGTCTTCACGCCTGTATGTAAAAAGCCTTTTGTCATTATACTCTATTCATATGTAAATTCTGTCACGCTGCAGTTTTCTACACCATATGAAGCATATTCTTCATTGGTCATCTCCCGGAAATAGGAGCAGACCACACGGGAAATACCGTTATGTGCCACCAAAATATAATCCTGTCCGGTTTCTTTCAGTTCATCCAGCAGATTATAAATCCTCTGTGCCAGCTGAAACATAGATTCTCCTGTCTCGTACCGGCTGAGAAACTGTTTCTTTGCCTGACAGAATGGTTCACTGATTCTGGGAGAAGTTCCCTCCCAGATACCGAAGTTCTGTTCCGTCAGCCGCGGCTCTACTTTCAGGGGAATCCCCGTCACCTGGGAAATATGTGCTGCGGTGTCTTTTGCCCGTAAAAGCGGAGAGCAAAGGATCTCCACCGCTGTGATTCCCTTTTCCACGATCCGTCTCCCGGTCTCTTCTGCCTGGGCGTGGCCCCGCTCTGTCAGCGGGATATCTGTCTGACCGCAGATCTTGTCTTCCACATTCCACTGGCTTTCACCGTGGCGCACAAAATAGATCTTACTCATATGAACTCCTTATTAGTAATTATCTCCATGAATCTCAAAATAACTCTGTGGATGTGCGCATACCGGACATACTTCCGGTGCCTTGGTTCCTACTACAATGTGTCCACAGTTGCGGCACTCCCAGACCTTTACTTCACTTTTTTCAAAAACCTGGGCTGCTTCGATGTTTTTAAGCAGAGCACGATATCTCTCTTCATGATGTTTCTCGATCTCGCCTACTGCACGGAATTTTGCTGCCAGCTGTGGGAACCCTTCCTCCTCAGCTGTCTTTGCAAAATCTTCGTACATATCAGTCCACTCAAAATTTTCACCTTCTGCGGCTGCCTCCAGATTGGCTTTGGTATCACCAATGCCGGAAAGTTCTTTAAACCACATCTTGGCATGCTCTTTTTCATTATCCGCTGTCTTTAAAAACAGAGATGCCATCTGCTCATATCCTTCTTTTTTCGCTACAGACGCAAAATATGTGTACTTATTTCTTGCCTGGGACTCGCCGGCAAACGCCTCCTGAAGATTCTTCTCTGTCTGTGTTCCTGCATATTTATTTTCTGCCATATAAATCATTCCTCCAATCCTTTTCCTCTTTGTAGAGACATTTTCTCATTTGCTGTTTATTATACCACTTTCTCTGGATATAATCCACTTGCCATAATCTTATTTATCACGATTATTATATGATTTTCGTGACATTTTTTCAATGGGTTTTTAACTTTCTTTTTCCAGCAGTTTTTTGTAAGTCGCATCCATGCCAAGAGCTCCCAAAGGCGCCGTGATCACAATAGCCATCACCGCCACCGACAAAACGATCTGTCCGCATGAAAGCCCTGCTGCCAGCGGAACCGAACCGATCGCAGCCTGCACCGTGGCTTTCGGAAGATATGCAATGACGCAAAACAGTTTTTCCTTTCCGCCAAGGGATGTTTTTGCCACACAAAGAAGGACTCCGCAGGCACGAAAAACCAGAGCCAGAAGGATCATGGCCAAGGCAGCCGCACCGGCCTGCAGTGTATAACGGATATCCACCGCCGCTCCCACCAGCACAAACAAGATCACTTCCGCTGCGATCCACAGTTTACCGAATTTTTCAGACAACCGCTTAGACACAAAGGCGGTGCTTTTCATCTTCAGCACACAAGCCATACTGACCACTGCCAGAAGGCCGGACACCGCCAGTTTTCCCTCCAGCCAGCTCTCAATGGATACAAGCAGAAAGGACATTCCCAACACCACCACCACTTTTGTGCTGTTGCGCACACAATGTTTGTGGGCATAGGATGTTTCAAAAAACAGATATAAACCGTACCCTACCACAGCCCCCAGGGCGACCCCCAGCAGGATCGACACCGGAATGTTCACAAAAGATACGATATCTGCACTTCCTCCCTGAGCCATTCCCAAAAATGTGGTAAATAGTACAATAACAAAAATATCGTCGCAGGACGCTCCTGCCAGGATCATCTGGGGAATTGCTTTTTTCGTACCGTATTTTTGTTCCATCAAAGACACCATGCGGGGCACTACAACCGCCGGTGATACAGCACCTAACACAGCTCCCATTACTGCTGCTTCCACTCGTGTGATACCAAGCAATACCGGAGCCAGAAGCACATATCCAAGAATTTCAAAGGATGCCGGCAAAAAGGACATAAGCACCGCCGGCCGGCCTACCTTTTTCAGGTCTGCCAGATTTAACGACAGCCCGGCCTTCAATAAAATAATGATCAATGCCATTTTCCGCAGTTCTGCCGAAATAGACAGAATCGACGGATCCAGCCAGTCAAGTACATAGGGCCCCAGAACGATTCCCGTAACCAGCATTCCTATGATCTTGGGAAGTTTGAGACTCTGGCAGATGGCTCCCATGGCCAGTCCCACCAGAAAAATAAGTGATAACGATGTCAGCATAAATTTTTCCTCCTTTTAGCCTGTCAACGGTTGTTACTGCAATACTGACAGCCTTCCTTTCCGCCTATGCAGCTGGCACAGTCCCGGCAGCTTGGCAGCACATCTTTCTTACTGATAAGGTACATTCCCGCCAGGCTCATAAGCGGATGCATACTTCCCTCCTGCCAGCTGACCCCTGCCTTTTCAGGGTTCATCAGAGACAAAATCTTTTCTGTCGCCTCCAGTTCCATCCCGTAAAATCCCGGTCCAAAAGAAGGACTGGCATAACGGGTCTCCCGGACACTGTGTTTTCTGGCAAGATATTCCCGGATCCACTCTCTGACCACATCCAGGCAGGCGATCTGATATACCTCAAAATAGTATTGCTGCAACAGATCATCCATTTTCTTTACCGGAAATTCCGGAGCGTGAAATGTGTAAAAATATCCCTGCTGGATCTGGTCCAAGTCCAGTTTTTCCAGCACCTGACAGCGTATCTTCTCTTCGCCAATCTGAAAATAACCTTTTTTCACACACTGTCCGGAAAATGGCTGAAGGAGAATAGACACCCGGTACAAATGCTTGGCTTCCTCCATTCTGGCTGCAATGCTGCCGACGGCCTTCGCCTTGTGGGCCCGATACATTTCCTGATCCATCCGGTCCCAGGATGCGATCTGTGCCATCCGCTCCCAGATCCGTTCCCGCAGCGTGCCAACATTAATCGTTACCACTTCATCCTGGTCTGCCAGCGCCCGGATTACCGCATCATACATCTCCCGTCTGTGTACCAATTCACATTTGCTGCAGTCCTTGATCCTCTGGCCTTTTCCATTCAAAAGAAAGGAGGGATGCCCCAGACATCTCTCCTTTTGATAAAGGGGACAGTAGCAGAACAAACAGTTAAAATCTTCTTCTTTTTCTACCTCATGGCATGGAAAATACTCACACTGCCTGTTTTGAAAAAATTGATATCCCTTTGAATCTGCCATACTGTCCTCTCCGTCTTTTTTATTTTTTGCGTACTGCTTTTACTGTTTTGCTCCACTTACTATACACTTTTTTCTTGCCGTTTAGAGAATAAGCCCTTACCCGTACATAATAAGTTTTGCCTTTCTTTCCTTTTTTCCAGACATATTTTGTTTTGCCTGTTTTTATGGTTTTTGCCTTCTTAAACTTCTTACCTACTGCGTACTGAAGCTGGTAGCCCTTGGCACCTTTTACCTTTTTCCACTGGATGGTAACGGTTTTGGCCTTTTTCTTTTTCACGGTCTTGACAACCGGCTTCTTCAATGTAATTTTTGCTTTCGCCGTGGTTTTCTGCGGTGCTGCCGGTGTCTTTATCGTTGTCTGATCTGCTGCCGTGGTTCCCTTGTTTTCTTCCGTTTTTTTGTCTCCGCCAGTCGTCGTTTTGTCCACCACACGCTCTGTGGAAACGCCCAGACTGTAAATGTTAGGACATTCACCCGCTGCATTTTTCAGTGTGATGGTGTTGGTTCCTGCCTTCAGTGCAGCATCAAAGAAAAGATATCCTTTGGAATCTATGTCATAGCCGCCGGTAGACTGGCAGGTATACTTTTTACCGGTTTCTCCATTTACATCAACCTGTACATCCCGGGCAGCTCCCGTCATATAACAAAGACGGAGTTTATAGTTTCCCGCTTCTTTCACATTCACGGTAAATCTCAGATAAGACGCCTCACTTCCGCCAAGCCATCCCACATATCCCTGCGGTTCCTTCACCGCATTGGTAGTTCCCTGGATTGCCAGATACTCTGTGTATGTGTAGGATAACGCATCTTCATCCACCGCCATACCGTAATCGGTCTCATCGGATGCAGTCTCTTTTGCACCGGCTTCTGCTTCTTTTGCCACAGCAATCCGGTCGATGCCGATACTGTTGCCGTTTGGATTGTAAAAACGGATGGTGTTTTCGCCCTGTTTCAGTTTTACATAACAGGTGTATTTGGCAATGGAGTTCGTTCCCGAACAGATCTGGGTACTCTTTACCGCCTTTGCGCCATTTACCTCATAGGCTACCTGACTTTTCGTCCCTGCTTTGTAATAAATATTCATTGGGTAAACACCGTCTTTTTTCACTGTAACGGTAAGTTTGGCTCCATTCTCTTTGCCATATGCTACATTGACCTGCTTTAAACCCGAGGCAAAGGAGTTGGCTCCAACAGACGCATCCCCTGACAAGGTCACGCCATTTCCTTCCATCTCATAATAATCATATTTTTCCTGTGGCATGGTAATGGCATCTTTGGACACGATCATTGCCAGACCGCCATTGTCCTTTAATGTTTCGGAGATCACTGTATCTTTCGTTACCTGCATGGTCTTGTATCCAACGGCTGTTCCCTTGTCGTTGTCCTCAAACAGAACCGCCTGGTACGTTCCCTCGCCCAAAAAGTCCAGTGAAAGTTTGGTCTGCGTGGCTTTCTTTGTCATAACGCCCAGCATCCATTTATCACTTGTCTTGGATTTTCTGGCCATGGCTACATATTTGCCCGGAGCAGCCTGTTCCTCATCCAGCAAAAGACTTTTCTCAAAACTGGATTCTACCTGATTCAAAAATCCCAGTGCCGCATTTCCTTCATAGGCGTAAATCGATGATGCCAGATTAACTGTTCCGGACTCAAATACAATACTTTCTGCCAACTGGAAGGCTGCTGTGGCCGGTATGGAAACTACAGGCAGTGCCGCCGGTGTAAAGTCCATGGAACCAACTACATTTCTTGTATACGGATAGGTAAGCAGGGTATCAATGGTCGGTGAACCCAGACCAAATTTGTGATACTCTTCTCCAAATACGGCTTCATAAGATAAAATATTCGGATAGGTTCTGTTTTCGCCTCCCGGCAGTGTACATCCGTGGAACAGCACGCACAGCTTATGTTTGGCCGCTATTTTAGCACACTCTTCCATCTGCTTCATCGTATACTGGGAGTCACTTTCATAATAGTCTACCTTGACAGCATATACACCGGCTTTTTCTGCCCATGTAAACTGTTCTTCCAGCTGAGCCGTCGTCCGCAGGGAGTAAGTTGGGTACGCCGCTTTGCCATTGGCGTCTTTCCATCCTGCATGGCCGGTGTTGTTCACACCATACCAAAGCATCACTTTTACATTTTTCTTTTTCGCATAGTCGCACAACTGTGCTACCTTTTCTTTGTAATTATCCCACAAACACCAGCCAAAGTCCAGACATACTGCATCCCATCCGTTTTCCGCAGCAAAATCAATGTAATCTTTCTGCGGTGCATATTCAATCGGATCGTCGCCGGCTTCTGACCACCAGGACCAGTCTGCCTTGAAACTTTTTACCCAGTCTTTGTAATGATAGGTATCTTCATCCGCCTCCGGATTCAGACTGGTAACGATATTGCTGTTGGTAAGAGTATTCAGATTATCTGTGATCACAGCCACGCGCCATGGGGTATGAAATACTCCTTCGTTGTAGGTCATCTGAACGGATGTGACTTTGTTGCCAAACTGAACCTTCAGATTCCGCTCACCGGCATCACTCCGCAGATAAGAAGAACAATACGGCTCTTCTTCATTGAAAACATTGGCTTCTGTAAGGAGAACCCATTCTTTCCCGCCGGCTGTCTGAGCCAGTGCCGGGATTGTGTATTTACTGCCGGCTGAAGTCAGTCGTTTCATCGTAACGGCCGAGTAATCTACTTCGTAGGTGTTGCTAGTATTTCCCAGCCACAATTTAGTGTCCTCATAAGGAAGAACAAACTCACTGGCCTCTCCATTGACTGTCTCTTTCACTCCTGCCGTACCATATACATTGTAACGATAAGCCATTCCCTCATCAAACAACCGGAACACTACTGTACATTTTTTCGCCGTATTGGATTTGGAAACAAGATCAAAGGACAATTCTCTGTATGGCTGTTTCACATCCTTTTGATGTCCCGCAGACAACTCGTACTCCTCGGTCTGGATCTCCCCGATGGAAATGTTTTCTACCGTTACATTTTTCGTGTAATCCACACTCTTGGTGTTGATACCAAGTTTCGATGCATTCAGCACATTTTCCCCATTTTGTGAAGCACTGTAAAAACAGCTTCCGGAACTTGCATCCGTCCACAGATTCACCTGCGTTTTTCCATCAGGAGAAGCAACCGACGCCTCTTCTACCTTGGTAAGTTTGGTGCCGTCGGTATAAGTGTCCTCACTTCCCACAGCCCTCTCTTCTTTTACCACAGCCTGAAATCCGTAATCACCGTTGGCAATGTCTGCTACTTCCTGGGCACTTAATGCCTTTTTGTAAAATCTAAAATCATCCACCTGCGCTTTACAGTCGGGATCCGCCCAGGTAGAACAGGTTTTTCCAATGGCATTCAACACCATCTGATCCATGGAATCCAGTCTGTTTTGCAGCTCTGATGCTCCTCCGGCAGATGAACTGGAATTCACTTTCTCACCGTTTACATACAGGCAGACTTCTTCCTTGTTGACGGAAATAGATATGTAATTCCACACATTCTTTGCCGGTTCTTTTTCATATATTTCTCTGTACAGATTATCATTGTCAAAAATAACATTCCATACTTTGTCCGATGCATAAGGCGCATAGGCAAATTCATCTGCACCATTCTTTTTGGCAGAACTAATCAGCCTTGAATAACTTCCTACACTGTTATCTGTTTTCAACCAGAAAGAATAGGAAAATCCGGTATCTGAGGATACCCCCTTGTAAAGATCCGATGGCAATTCCACATACGAACTTCCTTTGCTTCCACCTGCCAGGGTCAGAATATGGTTGTCCGCTTTACTGTACTTGGTTCCATTAATGGAAATTGTGCCTTCCTGTATCTTTGCACTTCCCTTTAATGGCACCGCAGAAGCGCTCTCAAAGTCCAGCTCATAATCAGGCTGCACCGTCCCTGCGCCAGCTGCCTGTACACGGTCCGGCAGAGAGTGTAGGGATGGCGTCAGCGTCCCGGATGTAACTGCTACCGCCATAGATAAAACAACAGCTGCTCCTTTTTTCCATACTTTTTTCATAGATAAAACCTCCAATAAATGATGTTTTTTATATACTGACTTTATTGTAAAAGGTTTCAAGCTCCGTGAACATGGATATTTCCACGCTCTATATGGAAAAAAGTATTTTCTTAAAAGAAATTATTTTTAATCTGGAGATCTTCCGGATTTTTTGCATATTGCTCCCGATACGCCCTTGGACTGACATGGTATTTTTTATGAAATACCTTGGAAAAAGCCAATGCATCCTCGTAACCAACTGCCGCCGCCACTTCTCCGATAGTATCTGTCGTAGTTGTTAAAAGCCGTTCTGCTTTTTCCATCCGGACTCTGGTCAGGTAATCTTTCAATGTCTCATGCATAACCGATTTGAAACAGTTGCTAAGATAATTGCGACTTAACCCAATCTCTTTTGCCATCTCCAGGATCAAAATCTTCTGATCCAGATGCCGTTCTATATAATGAAGCATATGCTCTACATAAATCTGCTTTGGATACTCCTCCTGGGTGGCTTTTGTATCCTCTTTGGCATCCTCCGCATCCTGGGCTAGTGCAGCCATAAATTCGTACAGCAATCCTTCTCTGTGAAGTTCATCTGCAAATGTCAGGGCTCTGGCCCGGAGCATCTGTTCTACCAAGTGTTTTAATTTTTCTGTCTGGAAACACTTTCCCACAACCCGCTCTTTCCCATCCAGATGCAGATATTCCATGTACATAGGCGCCTTCATGCCCTGAAATCCGATCCATATGTAAGACCAGGGTTCTTCCTTGTCCGCCTGATAAAAGGTTGCCTGTCCCGGTGGGATCAAAAAGAACTCTCCCGGTCCTACCTCGTAAGTTTTTCCATGGATCTGATACATTCCCCTGCCGGATAAAATATAGTGGATCAGGTATTCATTTCTCACCGCCGGACCAAAACTGTGACCTTTGCTGCACTCTTCTATCCCACAGTAACACAAATACAAGTCAACATTTTTCTTGTAGTAAACCTCCAGACACTCAAACCCTGCCGAAACGGTAAACGCCGTTTTGGGCGGCGCTTCCTTTTTCACATCACTCATCCCCATCTCTCCTTCTCCCCAAGGCACTTCCGCACCTTTCGTGTTCGTTACCTCCAGTTTAACAACACCGCCGGATGATTGCAAGGATGAGATTTTCATACCCCGATTAAAATTAGGAAAAAGTTTGGAACAGGCCAGTGTTATAATCTGTTTCATCAGGCTGGATGTTGCGTTTTGTTGCCCTTGTTGCCGAAAAAATCCAACATGACTACTGCCTTCTGGCTGTATTTTATATTTATTTTACTTATGATCGGCAACCGTTATGGTAAACATACTGTACCCTACGCTAGAGGGTGCCAACATCTACGCCAAACAATTCTGCTCCTTCTAACTCTTCAACAGTTAACTCTTCAATTACTTCTCCAAATACTAACAATGTTACACCAACACCGGTTGTAACAAAAAAATCTGTTAAAAAGAAAGCTGGTTATTCCTGTCTTTCTGTTGGAAGTAAAGTAACTAGTAGGTACAAGCTTACTAAAGGTAAAGTATACACCTTATCCTCTAAGGGTAAGAAAAAGTGTATCGTTAAGAAGAAGGCCAAAAAACTTATCTTAAAAAATAAGTTTGCAGTAAAGGTTAAGGTAGGTAAGAAGTTTATTAACATAGCT